>Ga0207674_10000233_pt1 | contig 69271 bp, 60 predicted proteins | sample KBSCornC72_FD_184303 | JGI IMG/M metagenome (GOLD analysis project Ga0207674, IMG submission 184303) | Corn rhizosphere microbial communities from Kellogg Biological Station, Michigan, USA - KBS Corn C7-2 (SPAdes) (version 2) | ecosystem: Host-associated > Plants > Roots > Rhizosphere > Soil ...
TGCTGATCTGGTCGATGTTCGCGGCGTGCTTGGCGAGGATCGCGGGCTGATGGAACGTTGGCCGAACGGCGACCATGAGCTCGAGGCGCTTCGTGACCGCCGCGAGCGCCGCGGCCGTCGACCACGCGTCGAGTGCCGGCGCGTCGATGCCCTTGATGTCGTTCAGGAACAGCTCGGCGATGAGCGTGAGGTCGAACCCGATCTCCTCGCTACGCTGAGCGAGGCGGCTCACGTACGCCCATGACGTTTCCATCTGCTCGTCGGGCACGTTGCGGAGCCAACCGCCGAAGACCGGGAGCCAATATCCGTATCGCATGGTCAGATGACCTCGGCCAAATAGGGAATCGGGAAGCGGGAATCGGGAATCGGTGAATCCCCGGGATGCTTCGATTCTCGATTCCCGATTCTGCCTTCGATATAGTCCACGAACGTCCGCCACGGGTCGAACCCGATCACGTTCACCGGATCGGCCACGAAGTTCGAGAGCGCGTTGACGTCGTAGAAGTAGGGCTGCCCATCGCGGTCATCGACGAGGTATTCGATACCTCCGATATCGAGGTGCGCGGCCTGGGCGATCCGCTCCACCTGGGCGATGATCTCCGCCGGCGGCTTCGCGGCCTCCACCTTGAGCCCCGTCTTTGGCGCGTCTACCGCGCAGGCGCCGCCCACGAGCTCCACCCCGCTCGTCGTCTGACAGGCGTCGGCGGGGCAGAGGTCGAACGACCCCACGGCCGGATAGACGTCGATCGCGTACAGGAACTTGCCGCCTAACGTCTCGACGCGCGTGATGTGCCCGTCGCGAAGCGGCGCCGATTCCTGGACCAGTGCCGCCCCGTCGACGCCTAACGTCACCCGGCCCGCCGCAACCTCGGCCGCGAGGGCCTCGGGCGTGTCATAGCGCGTAATGCCGGCGCCGCTGCCGCCAACGTTGGCCTTCACCAGCACCGGGAACCGCAGGCCCTTCGCCGCGGCGGGCGCCTGCGAGGCGTCGTTGATCACGACGGCGCGCGGAAACGGCAGGCCGAGGTCCGTGAGGAGATCGAGCTGCGTCGCCTTGGAGATCTCGAGACCATACACGGCCGACCCGTTCACCACCGGGACACCGAGTCGCTCGAGATGCTTGAGCCAGTGCAGCGTGTAGAACGTCGTCTGTCCGTGCGCGCGGAGATAAGCCGACGGGCTCGCGCGATTCACCACGAGCGAGTATGGCGCCTCACGTTCCGACGGATCGAACCGGTGCGCGGCGGCATCGAGCCTAACGTATGGAATACCGCGCCGCTCGAGCTCGCTGAAGAGCGGCCGGAACCAATCGGGATGCTCATGAAACACGGCAATGGGACGTGCTGCGTTCGGCATGGATCAACTCTCTACGAAGGTGGTCGACGATGAATCGGTCGGAGCGTGAATCCGTTCGCTGAGCGTGATGGCCTCAGCGACGGCCGCATCCAGCCGCGCGAGCAGAGATTCGTGGGGAACACCGTTCTCGAACGCCGAGTCGGTGCCGTACACTCCGGTGGGTGTCGTGACGGCCCCGACGCTCGCGAACAGCGGGCGCAGGCCGTGGTCGATGACGAGTTGGTGGGCGGACGAGCCGCCAGTCGCGATCGCGATCGCCGTCTTACCGACGAGACCGTTGAGCGGCAGCAGATCGAAGAAGACCTTCAGCAGCCCGCTATAGGTGGCGCGATAGACAGGCGTGCTGGCGACGATGATCGTCGCCTGACCCACGCTGCCAAGCGCGCCGTCGATCTCGTCAGCACGACGACGGGCGAGGAGCGCGTCCGCCGGCAACGTCGCCAGGTCGATCAGAGTCGCGGTGGCACCGCGGTCCGACAGTGCGACCAGCGCGCGCTCCAACAGCGTCCGAGACTTCGATCGCGTCCCCGGACTCCCGGAGATCCCCACCGCACTGAATGTCATTGCGCTCATATCACCCATGCGTGTCTCCACTGACGCCGCCGGGCGCAACGCGATCGGGACCGCGGTCGAGATCCGGTTGACCGCATGCGGTCGTGTTACGTCCGACGTACCGGAAAACGAAAGCGCCCGGCTCAAGAGGCCGCCGGGCGCGTCGCGTTTTAGCTCGTTGTTTTACGTGGCGGCAATAGGCGGCAAATCACCACGGGATTTCAATTGTCTCTCGGAAGACTAGAAGGCCAGCGCCGACCAGTCAAGCCAGAGATTCGTATCGGAGTTGTTACGCCGGCGGCTTGCCGAGCCTCGTCAGTGCGCCGCGAATCCGCGGATCGTTAGGCCGCTTCGTCCATGCCGCCTGGTAGCGCGCGACGGCCTTGTCCTTGTCGCCCTGCTTCTCGTAGATGTCGCCGAGCTGCATGTCCACGTCGGCGGAGTTCGGGTTGTACTCCTGGCTCATCGTGAGGATCGCGACCGCCGCGTCGGCCTTGCCGCGGCCGGCCAGCGTGCGCGCGGCAACGCTCAGCGGATATTCGCTGAAGTCATAGCGGCCGTTCCCCATATTCTCGCGAAGCTTCCGGTAACGCGCGATTGCCGAATCGGCCCCGAACTGGTCGACGGCATCGGTGATCACGGTCTCGATAGTCCCGGGCAACGGCGAGCCGCGGTGGCACGTGACGCACGTGATCCTCACCGCCTCGTGGCGCTGCGGCACCTTCGCCAGCGTGACGCCGTTCAGCGTGTCCACCATAGCGAGCATGAAGCGCGCGGTCCGCTTCTCGACTTTGTCATCGAGGGCCGGCTTGAGGCGCGGCCTCCCGCCCGCCTGTGCGGGCTCCTCTTCGACGTGACAGAATGCGCAGTTCACGCCCAGTGCGTACGTGAATCCGCGCATGATCGTGAAGAGCGAGTCGCGGGACAGGTCCTTCGAGAAGTACTTGAGGTTCTCGTACGGCTGCTGTTGCGGCGGTCCTCCGCCGCCCTGAGCGCCGGCGACGGTGACGATTGGCGCCAGGGCTATTGCAACAATGACTGCGAGGGCAAAGCGACGGATGACGGAAAGAAGAGCCATGGGGTTGATCGCTCCAGCGGCGTTGTCGGCCGAGTCCGGGTTGGGCTCGGTGCGGCACATCGATGCGGCACACATGATGTCGTTTCGTCCCACGCTCGGCTAGTCGGGCGATGCGTGGTGCCTTCCCTGCCCTCTGTCATCTGCCACGTGCCACCTGCCCGCTTCAGTGCGCTGCCGTCTGTCGTCTAACCGTCGGCTGCCTAACGGTGACGACTATTGCGTGACACGAGCCGTCTCGCTGACCGGCAGATGCTCCGTCAAATACCTCGTCAACAACGAATAGAGGTGTATCGACGTCCCCTCGCCCTCACAGATACAGTGCGTCCGGTTCGGATACACCATCAGCTGGAACGGCTTGTTCGCCTTCACCAGCGCGTTCACCAACGCCTCGGTGTTCTGGTAATGCACGTTGTCGTCCCCGCTCCCGTGCACCACCAGCAGATCCCCTTTGAGCTGGCTCGCGAACGTCACCGGGGAACCGACCCGATACACCTCCGGGTTGTCCTGCGGCAAACCCACGTACCGCTCCTGGTAGATCGTGTCGTAGTAGTGCAGGTCCGCCACCGGAGCGACCGCCATTCCCATCCGATACACATCCGGCGTTCGGAACATCACGTTGAGCGTCGTCGAGCCACCACCACTCCAGCCCCACACGCCGAGTCGCCGAGGGTCGACGAACGGCCACTTCGCGATTGCGCGGGCCGCCGCCGCCTGATCGGCGCCATTCAACACGCCTATCTGCTTGTAGATCGCCTTCCGCCACGCCCTTCCCCGCGGCGCCGGTGTGCCGCGGTTGTCGACACTCATCACGATGTATCCCATCTGCGACAGCATCACGTGCCACAGGTAACCGCCGCCGCCCCACGAGTCGGTGACGGTCTGCGCCGCCGGCTCTCCGTAGACCTCGAACACGACGGGATACTTTTTCGTCTGGTCGAATCCGGGCGGCTTGATCATCCAGCCATCGAGCTTTACCCCGTCGCCAATGTCGACGCGGAAGAACTCGCGCGGCCCAAGCTCGAGCGCCGCCATGTGGACACGCAGCTCGGCGTTGTCCTGGAGCACGCGAATCCGTTTGTGATCCGGCAGCGTGATCAGCTCCACCGTGGGCGGCGTGCCGAATGAGGACCACGTGTGCACCGCGTAGCGCCCGTTAGGCGCGATCTCATACGAATGCGTACCCGGCTGGTCCGCCGGAGTGACGCGCGTCGTCAGACCAGGCCGTTTCAGCGACGTACGATACAGATAGAGCTGCGTCGGGTTCTGCGGCGACGCGTAGTGATAGACGTAGTCGCCCGTCGCGTCCGTACCCAACACGGCCTGCGCTCCGAACGCGAAGGCCGGATGTGTCACGTCCATCGAGTCCGCGCTGAGTGCCTTGATGGTCGCACCGTCACGCGACACCTCGTACATGCGCCGCCACCCGTTGCGTTCGCTCATCCACGTGAACTCACGATCCCTGTCGAGCCACCGCACGTCGTTCACTACGTCCACCCAGGCCGAGTCGCGCTCGACGAGGATCGTCTTCACGGTGCCGGTGCGCGCGTCGGCGAGCAGCACGTCGATCTCGTTCTGTGGTCGATTCATGCGCTGGATCAGGAGCTCGCTGGAGTTCGCGAGCCCGGCCCAGTCCATGCGCGCGAGGTACTGGTTGCGCGGGTCGCCGCCGATCGCGAGCCACATCGTCGGTCCGCCGGTTGAAGCGACAACACCAATCCGGCCGGCGGAGTTCGTGGTCCCCGCTTTCGGGTACTGGACCGGATTGACGAACGAGTAGAGTGAGTCCGTGTCGTCGATGAGGTCGAAGTCCTTGACGCCGCTCGCGTCGAGCTGCCAGTACGCGATCGACTTGCCGTCCGGGCTCCAGCGAAACCCGTCGCGAAGGCTCAGCTCTTCCTCGTAAACCCAGTCGAACGTCCCGTTGATGATCGTGCGGGAGCCGTCGCTCGTGAGGCGGGTGATCGCGCCGTTCGCGACGTCCTCGACGTAGAGATCGTTCTGCCTGACGTACGCCACGCGCCTGCTGTCGGGCGAGAATTTGGCGAACATGAGCGTCGACCTGGGCGCATCGCCGCCGAGCTTCCGCAGCTGATGCGACGTCAGGTCGAGCACCCAGTAGTCGCCGCGCGTGTTCTCGCGCCAGACGCGCTCCGAGGCGGTGAAGACGAGCAGGCGCTTGTGGTCGGGCGACCAGAAATAGTCCTCGACCTCGAGCGGTGCGGACGCACCGTTAGGCGTCAGCCACGGTGATTGAACGAGAACGTCGCGCGCCCCCGTCCGCGCGTTGAAGCGGGCGAGCTCGGCCCCGTTCTGTTGTGAACTGGCCTGCAGCGCGACGTAGGTCGAGTCGTCGAGCCAGCGCAGCTGCCCCGCGCCGCGGGCGGCGAATTCGCGCGAGCCGAAGATCCGCTCGACGGTCAGGCGGGACGCCGTTGCCGGCGGCTGCGCGACGACCACGGCCGGGATGAACGCTGACGCCACCGCACACGCCGCGCGCATCGATGAGAAATGGATCGCTGTCATGGTTCCAATTTAGGATCAAATCGGGGTCAGAGTCCTAATTCATCATTCCAACGCCCCGCGGGGCGTTGGAATGATGAATTAGGACTCTGACCCCATACGGCGCCAATCGTTGCCCGCCCCCGATTTCCGCCACTCGCCACAGCGTCGTTCTCGCCCGAGCGGGTCGGCTACACCTTGGCGACTCCACCAACCACCGTGAATGGAGTTGTCATGTCGATAGTCCGGAAGTTACGCCCCGCCCGGCTGAGCGCCGGAACGCTCGCCATCGCGACGGCTGCTGCCTTTATCGTGCCCCCCGAAACGGCCGCACACCGCGAGCCAGCCGCCGCGGCCGCGCTCGACACCGCCATCGCCCGCATGGGCGGCCAGGAGAATCTCACCCGCATCGAGCGCGTGCGGTTCGAGATGATGACCCTCTGGCAGCGCATGACGTTCGATACCCGCCCGACGGACCTCATCAGCACGTACGAGCTGCACAGCGACCTTCGGAACTACGCGCTCGTCGCCTGGCGCAACACGCGCCGGTTCGTTAACGGTCCCCAGATGCAGGAGATGACCGACATCGTCCTGAAGGACGTGGGCATCCGGCGTTTCCCGCCCAACCCCAACGGCACGGCGTCGCCGTGGGCGCCCATCAACATCGCCTACATCGACGAGCGGAAGGAGGTCTTCGCGTTCGCCCCCGAACGGCTGCTACTCGCCGCCCACGCCGCGAGCGATCTGCGCGCGCTCTCCGACACGACGATCGCCGGACAACCGCACGCGCGCCTGAGCGCGACGATCGACGGGTTCCCCACCACGATCTTTCTCCGGCGCAACGACGGCTTCCTCGCCATGGCTCGCTATCATGCCGGCCAACCTAACGACTTCGGGCTCGCGCCGTGGGGAGACATGGAGACGGAGATGTGGTACTCGCGCTGGACGAAGTTTCCGGTCGCGGGAAGCTCCAGCATCGCCTATCCCACGCAGTGGGACGTGCGCCGAGTGGGCCGCATGTACAAGCGCCTCGTCGTGCTCTCCGCCAACTTCGACGCGGAAGCCCCGGCCGATTCGTTCGCCATCTCCGACTCCCTGAGGACCGCGTTCGCGAGCGGCCCGTCCAGCAAGCCGATGTGGGAGCTTCCGATGGACTCGGCCAAGCTTCTCGAGCCGCGCCTCGCACGCCTCGGCATGCCCGGCGCGACGCAGGCCGCCGTGAAGCTCGGCAAGTCGTGGCTCTTCCTCGAGGGCGCGAGCGTGCCGCAGCGGAGTGAGACCGATGCCCGATGGCTCGCGTCGGCGGACCCCGGGTCGACCGTCGCCGGGCTGCTCGTGACGGGCCCGAACACCGGGCGTGGCGGTGCCGCGTGGTTTACCCGGAAGAACCTCCCGGTCTACGTGACGGCCGGCGCCGCCTCGGCGATGAGCACGACACTCGGGAACTGGAAACAGGCGCGTTCCGAGGCGAAGGTCGTGTCGAAACCGCAGTGGCTGCGCATCGGCGGTGATTCGGTGTGGGTCGAGCCGATCGACCTGCCGGACTACCCTGGTGCCCTCGTGGCCTACGTGCCGTCGCTGCGATGGGTGTATAGCGGCCCGGCCGCGACGCCGCTCTACTTCGACATGATTGTCGCCCGCGTTCGCGAACGCGGATGGGCGGTCGACCGCATCGGGTCGGTCCGGTCGCTCATACAACCCATTCCGGCGCGGACCGCGTCACGTTAGGCACGCCGCTTGTCATCCGGAGCGTAGCGAGGGATCCTCAGCGTCCCGGGCGAGAGCCCTCGACCGGGACCCTGAAGATCCCTCGCTACGCTCGGGATGACAACTCTGCATGACGCGGTAGATTCTATTCGATGACACCCGGCACGCCACTCACCGATCGCCCCGCCATTGCCGAGCCCGAGGGCTCGACGTGGTGGGACGACGAGCGCGCGTTCGTGGGCAAGAGACCGACGTGGTCACTCCTTCTGATGGTGTGGCTCATCCCGGCGTCGGTCGGGCTGCTCCAGATGATCGCCGCCAGTCTGCTCCGCGGGAACTTCGGCGAGGAGTGGCCCTGGGCGATCCTGCAGATCCCGCGCTGGCTCACGTGGGTGCCCATCACGCCGATCATGTTCTACGCGGCCGACCGGTTCCCGTTCCGGCGCGATCGCCTCGCGCGATCGGCGTGGACGCATCTGGGAATCGCCCTCGTCATCGCCGTCGTGATCGAGGTTCTGTGGCTGCAGATCAGCTTCGTGATTCAGGGCTACCTGGAACCCGAGGCGTTGGCGCGCATGCAGAGCAACCGCGCCGAGGTGTACTCGGTCGCGGTGTTGAGCCGACTGCTTGGTGACGCGTTCATCTATGCCGCCGTGCTCGGCGTCGCGACCACGTTAGGCTACCACCGGCGTCTGCGGGAGCGGGAGCTTCGGGCCGCGAACCTCGAGGCGCAGCTCGCGCTGGCCCAGGTGCAGGCGCTCAAGATGCAGGTGCACCCGCACTTTCTGTTCAATACGCTGCACGCGGTCACGGTGCTCATTCGCGAAGATCCGGCGGCCGCGACTCGCGTCGTGACCCGCCTTGGCGATCTGCTTCGCCTCACGCTGTCGCGCGCCACGACGCCGCAGGTGAGCTTCCGGCGAGAGCTCGAGATTCTGACGCTCTATCTGGAGATCGAGAGAACGCGCTTCCAGGACCGGCTGGAGATCGCCTATGATGTGCAACCGGCGACGCTCGGCGCTCTCGTTCCGGATCTCATTCTCCAGCCGCTCGTGGAGAACGCCATCCGCCACGGCGTGAGCCCTAACGCGGGGACGGGTCGCATCGAGGTCCGATCGCGACGAGACGGCGACTGGCTCAACGTCGAGATTCGCGACAACGGCGCGGGGCTGGCGCGTGGACCGGTGGGTCCCGACGGCATCGGCCTCACGACGACGCGGGCGCGACTGGAGCGACTCTACGGCGACCAGCAGGAGCTCACGCTCGCGAACCTGCCGGAGGCCGGATGCGTCGCGCGGATCCGCATCCCGTTCCAGCTCACAGTCGAAGACCGCGGAGAGCCTGCCGTACGACCACCGCTGGCCGCGGCGTCCGACGCTCCCCTGGCGGCCGCCGGTGACTGACGTCCGCGTCGTCATCGCCGACGACGAGCCACTCGTCAGGCGTGGATTGCGAGCGTTCATCGGCGCGTCACCGGGGCTGTCGCTCGTCGGCGAGGCGCGGAACGGCTCCGAGGCCGTCGGCGTGATCCGCGCGCAACGACCCGACCTCCTTTTTCTCGACGTGCAGATGCCGGAGCTCGACGGTTTCGGGGTCCTGGAGGCGCTCGCGGGCGAGCCGATGCCGGTAATCGTGTTCGTCACCGCGTATGACGAGTACGCGATTCGCGCGTTCGACGTACACGCGGTGGACTACCTGCTCAAGCCGTTCGATGAAGACCGGTTTCGCACCGCGCTCGGCCGCGCTCGATCGCGGCTCGCCGAGCAACGCGCCGATACGATCGATCAACGACTGGAGGCAGTGCTCTCGGCGCTTCGAGCGCGCGAGCAGTACGCTGACCGTCTGCTCGTGAAGAGTGAAGGCCGCGTGACGGTGGTGCAGGTGGATGACGTCGACTGGATCGAGGCGGCGGACAACTACGCGCGCGTCCATACGGCGCGCGGCCGCTATCTCGTGCGCGAGCCGATCAAGTCGCTCGAGCGCAAGCTCAACCCTCGCCGCTTCGCGCGCGTTCATCGCTCGGCGATCGTGAACCTCGCGCGCGTGCGTGAGCTGCAGCCGATGTTCGGAGGAGAGTACGTGATCATCCTCTCGACCGGCACGAAGCTCACGCTGAGCCGAGGCTACCGCGATGCCTTCCGCGACCGATTGGGCAGCGAGATCTGATCGCGACGCGATCGGCTCGTCACAATCGATGTCGCGAGACCCAACCTCGGGCGCGGGCGTGCTACACCGGTGCAAGACGTGCGGTGTGCGCGCGCGCATCGTTCGTCCCATGAGCTATCGCCGCGACTCCATCGATACGCCGGTCATCCGTCAACCGGCCAATAGCGATCCTCGCCCCGAGCTTCTGGGCAGAATCGCGCCCATGTCGCAGCCTGCGCGTTTCACGCGCGAGCTTGCGCCGCCATCCATCACGCTTCCGACGCCGGCCGCCGGATCGCCGGCCGAGGTCATCCTGATCAAGTCGGGATTCAGGCAGATCGCCATGCGTGTGCCTGAGATCGTGTACGTCGAAGCCGCGCGCAACTACGTCCGGATCCATCAGGAAAACGGCCCGGTGCTCAAGACGCGAGTTCCGATCGATCGATTGGCGCAGCATCTCGGAACCGAACGCTTCCTCAGGATTCACCGGGGGCGGCTCGTGAACATGGAGCGGATCCGCTCCGTCCGATCGCTGGCCGGCGGTCGGCTTCAGCTGACGATGAGCGAAGGGTCGACGACGGTGGTGGCGCGAGACCGTCGGCGCGCCGTCATCGCCCGGATCTCCTCGGCGGCGGAGCGGACCGCGTAGTAGTCCGCGTTAGGCAATGCCGTCTCGAACGGCGAGGACGGCCGAGGTCGTGTCGCGAGATGGGACGAACCGATATCGGTCCTCGTCCGGTACCGTCTAATCGCCGGTTATCCCGCCGATGTTGGCTCGGGGTGCGCTCCGCCGTTTCTTCGAGGGTACCAACGGCACCCGACCGAGCGGCGGACTATCGATGCGTGCGGCGACACCGGAGGAAGCGGCGCTGCGACGGACCGCGGATCTCACCCGCGGGCGAACTCGTCTCGTCGAACACACGTGGCCAGCAGACGTTCGCACGGTGGGCGAGCACCGGCACACCGCGCATATCTGCTTCCTGGCCCACGGCAGCATCGAGGAGCGGCGCGGAATGCAGACGGTGTCGCGCGTGGCACCGAGCGTTCGCGTTTCCCCACCGGGTGACGGCCATGCGTGCTGTTACGGAAACGCGGGGGGCCGTTGCCTCGTGATTGAGCCTTTGGCGACACTCGGCGACCTCGATGAGGTCCCGACGCCTCACGAGCCGACGATCGTTCGCGATGACCGGATCATCCATCTCGCCGCACGCGTCTACGCCGAGATGGGCGCGGCGAGTCCGGGGTCGGTCTCCGGGCTCGTGATCGAGAGCATCGCACTCGAGGTGCTCGCGCAGAGTGCGCGTCGCGAGCGCCGCCGCGCCGACCGGTGCCCGCCAGCGTGGCTCACCCATGTTCAGGAGTATCTGCGGGCAGATCTCGCGATGGTGGCGGATCTGGAGACACTCGCGAGCGTGGCGGGAGTGCATCGTGTTCACGTAGCGCGTGCCTTCCGCGATCATCTCGGGTGCACGGTCGGCGATTACGTTCGTCGCCTTCGCGTCCAGCGCGCATGCGAGCTCCTGACGGCGACGTCGCTCTCGCTTCCCGATGTGGCAATGCGAGCGGGGTTCTTCGATCAGAGCCACATGACGCGGGTGGTCAAGCGGTTTCTGGGGACGACGCCGGCGGCCTTGAGAAGGCAGTGTGCCTAACGGGAGGCGACTGGCGACTGGCGACTGGCGACCGGCGACCGGCGACCGGCGGCCGGCGGCCGGCGGCAGGCGGCAAGCGACCGGCGGCCGGCGGCCGGCGGCCGGCGGCAGGCGGCCGGACGAAACAACGCGGGTCATTCCGAGCGAGCGGCAGCGAGTCGAGGAATCGCCGTCCTCCCGAAAGAGGGGCTCTGTTCTCTGTTCCCAGTTCCCAGTCCTCCGTTCTCAGCTATTCCCGATTCCCGATTCCCGATAAGGCTCCGGCTCGGGCTTCAGCCCGTGTAGTCGGCGCCAATAGGCGCGAACCAGCTCGACCGACATTTGCTCGCCCTTGTCGAAGCCGCGCGCGACGAACCATCGCGTGAGCGGAGCGTCATCGCGCCACAGCCCCAGCTCGTTTCGGATGGCCAGGCCAAGGCCCCAGTGCTCGCGGTCGAGGTCGCTCTCGGCGAGACTGTGCATGTATTGTTTTGTGGCGGTCGGAATCAGGTCGTCCAGCAAGTCCAGCGCGTCGGCGAACGTTGCCGGCCAGCCTGGCGCGGTCATCCCCGCGCGACGAGCGGCCCGGTCTCTCCCACGGACGTCGGGACGAGCGCCGATGCCACTAAGTGACTCTGGAGGTCGAGCGCCTCGGTCCTGGCTCGCAGCGCTCGTTCCAGAACGCGCCGCTCGAGAGGATGCATGGTGGTCGTCGCGATGCGATCCGCAACGACTCGGAGTTGGGTCTGGCCATCGATCTTCGTGATGGCATCGACCAGGTCGAAGTACTCCGCTGCGTTCATGACGCGCCTATGGCGATGATGAGGGAGCGAACAGCCTCCCGCGCCCGCAGCAATCAGCGCGCCGAAGCAACGAGGTGACGAACGTACGGTCCGGTTAGCCAGTCATTCCGGGACTTTCTCACCGCGCACCTTCGACAACCCCTGAAAGTCGTCTAACCTCCGTCTAACGGACTAAATGCGTGCACGTGCGCCACAGTTGCCGCGCGCGTGCACCACAGTTGTTAGGCACGAACGTGATCCAGATCACCAATTCGCTTCGACTTACACCGCTCAAAGGCTCGGTTCCGTCATCCGACTAGAAGACCGTCCATCGCACAATCGGGCCGCCTCGATGACCTCGAGCATCGCGATGACGTCTGCGATATCCACAGGAATTTGCGCTTCTCCGCGGACCGCCCGCTCGACGCCGACATAAAAGGCGCCGTAATCACCCCGCTCGGTCGGCACTCGACGCGTCTGCCCATCGATGCCTAACGTTCCCCAACGTTCCTCGGGGTCGTCCCCCCAATCCGGCCCTCCCGGACGGGCGCCGGCACGTAACGCGTCCTCCTGCACGTCGAGTCCCCATTTCGTGAACGCGCCCGATCGTCCCAGCAGCCGGAAGCGCGGCGCGGCCTGAGCGGCAACCGCACTTACATATAGATGCGACCGCACTCCGGAAGCATGGGTCAGCGCGACGAAAGTATCATCGTCGGCGTCGACGCCAGCCCTGCGGCGATCGAAGTGGGCGTACACGTCAGTAACGGGCCCGAACAGCACGAGCGCCTGGTCGATGAGATGGCTTCCGAGGTCGAACAGCAGGCCGCCGGCTTCGTCAGGCGTGCCGCGCTCGCGCCAGCCGCGCGTAGGGAGCGGTCGCCATCGCTCGAAGCGCGACTCGAACCGGATCGGATCGCCGATCGCGCCCTCGGAGAGGAGTCGGCGGACCGTGAGGAAATCGCCATCCCACCGTCGATTCTGAAATGGAATGATGAGCAGCCCACGACCGCGCGCCGCTTCAGCAAGTGTGCGCGCCTCGCTGGACGACGGCGCGAGCGGCTTGTCCACCACTACGTGCATTCCTGCGGCGATCGCCGCCAACGCCAGCGGAACGTGTGTGCGGTTCGGCGTCGAGATCGCAACGAGATCGAGGCCGAGGCTCCCATTCCATAGCTGCGACACGTCGTCGACGATGCGAACGCCCGGATAGCTGCGCGCCGCTGCAGCCTGTCGGTCGGCGTCACGCGTCACGATCGCCGATAACTCCAGTCCCGGCGTGGTGGCAATGAACGGCGCGTGGAACGCCGAGCCACCGAGCCCGTAGCCAATGACGCCGGCGCGGAGCACCGGTGATGACGACTGTGGAGATTGATTCACTCGGATGCGATCGAGGGGTCCTGTCCGACGACGTGTTACTGGCCCGTAGGGTAGCCACAGCTAGGATGGATAGCGTCGCGTCCCTCGTCCCAGTATCCCGACTGCAACCTAGCAATGTCCAGCGCGTCACGTCGCGCTTCGTCGCGAGCGAAATGCGATCGGCCGGTGTGGAAGCGTATCGAGGCCTTCAACCGGGGGCGTCGCCCCGAGCTCATCGCGCGGAAGTATCGCGCGATGAGTCGCGACCCGTTCGTGTTCTTTCGCGGGACTGCACACCTGTTCTGGGAGGACTGGGCGTCAATGGGCGGCACCGCGCTCGACGACGCCCCGCTCGCGTGGTGCTGCGGCGATCTCCACCTCGAGAACTTCGGGAGTTACCGGGGCGACAACGGCCTGGCCTACTTCGACCTCAACGACTTCGATGAGGCCGCGCTCGCGCCAGCCACGCGCGACACGGCTCGCTTTCTCACCAGCGCCTGCCTCGCGGCCGAATCGTTAGGCCTGTCGACGCGGGAGGTCCGCCAGCTCGAGGCCAGCTTTCTCGACGGCTACGCCGCTGCGCTGACAGCGGGCAAGGCACGCTGGATCGAGCGCTCGATCGCGACGGGGTGGATCCGCGAGCTGCTGCGTTCGGTGGAGGCTCGCACGCAGCAACAACTCCTGGACGAACGGACCGTTATGCGCGACGGCCGCCGCGTGCTTCGCATCGACGAGAAGCGGACGTTCAAGCTGACCGTTGCCGAGCGACGCCGTGTCGCGCAGAGCATCGCGAGGTTCGGAGCGCGGCAGCCGGATCCCGGTTTCTATCGCGTCCGCGATATCGTGGGACGCGTCGCCGGCACCGGCAGCCTCGGAGTACCGCGTTATGCAGTCCTCATCCGTGGCGACGGGGCCGGTGACGAACGCATCCTCGACGTCAAGGCAGCGCGACCGTCAGCGCTGACGATTCACCTGGCCTCATCGCTCGCTGCCCGACAGCCGGTGACGAGAAACCATGCCGAGCGTGTCGTCCAGGTCCAGCGCCGCATGCAAGCGATTCCGCCCGACCTGTTATCGGGACTGACCATCGGCTCGAAACCGTTTGTCGTTCGTGAGCTTCAACCGGTCGCGGACCGCCTGGATCTCGCGGCGTGGGACGGCCGAGTCGGCAGGCTCCGGCGCGCCGTCACGGCAATGGGCGAGCTCACGGCGTGGGCCCAACTTCGTGGGGCATCGCAAGGCGGCGCGGACAGCGTGGACGCGCTGATCTCGTTCGCACGATCGAGGGGTACGCGCAGTGGTCTGCTCGCGTTTGCGCGGGACTACACGAAACGCGCACGCGCCGATTGGGAAGACTTTCGCCGATGCCTCGCATTGGAGACGGGCGCCACGCCGTCCGGCAAATGACTCGTTAGGTGAGACGAACCGCGAACGCGGCGATTCAATCGGCAAAGTCCCGGACGAGCTTCTCGCCGGTCTGCGTCAGGCGCACGCCGAAGAGGTACGGCGCGTCCGCCGATGGGACGTCACCACTTGGCGTGGTCACGATCGCAAGGCCCTCGCTCAGCGCGAACGAGGTGAACTGACGATCCGCGGCGTCACGCGTGTCAATGCGGTAGGCCGGACGGCGGTTTCGCAGCTCGCGCGCCCACTCGGCGAAGTGTGCTTCGTCGACCATGCTCTGCCTCGACTGCAATCGACCTACATCCGGGATGTTGTTAGGTCGGGCGTCTAATTTGCGGGATGGATGTGGCTCTTCACAACAGGCATCGACCGCCACGGTGGCGTTCAGGCGAGCCCAGGCGCAGGGGGAAGGATGTCCCGCATAACAGTCGTACTTCTGGCGATCGCGGCGTTCGCCGCGAGTCCCGTTACTGCTTCGGCACAAACCGACACGACGCGTCGTCGCGACACCACGAGAACGCCGACGCAGGACACGACGCGACGTGTTCAGAACGAGGCCCGCGGCGAAATAGATCTCGCTCGGCCGAGCGAGCGCTTTGGCGTGGGACGCACCAACTACGGGTTTTCTAACGAGCAGGCGCTCGAGCTACAGCAGGCACTGGCCCGCTCGGGTTGCAGTGTCGGAACTGCCGACGGAGTCATCGGGCAGCGTACGCTGCGCGCCATCCAGTGCTTCCGCGAACAGCAGAACCTCGGCTCGGCCGACTTCGAATCGCTGTTGACGGCGCTTCGCGTGAGCTTTGCGAGACCACTGGTGCCGCCGCCACCACCTCCGCCACGGCGAGATACGACGGTGCTACCGCAAGTCTTCCGACCGGACAGCAACTACCGTCCGGACGTGCGTGCGCGTCGCGACTCGGTCCGGCGCGACAGCGTGCGCCGCGACTCGGTCCGACGAGATTCCCTGCGTCGCGACACGACGACACGACGCGACACCACCGCGCGGATCCCGTAGCTCACTCGGATCGCAGCGCGCTCAGAGGACTCACGCGCATCGCACGGCGGGCGGGGACATACGCGGCTAGGAACATCACGCCAGCGAGCACGCCCGCCGCGGCGATGTACGTCGGCGGATCGACGGGTCCGATTCCGTACAACAGGGAGCGCATCGCGCGAGCCAGCAGCAACGCGACGCCAAGACCAAGCACCATTCCCAAGCCGAACAACGCGGCCGCCTCACCGAGGATCATGCGCCCCACAACACGCGGAACGGCTCCGAGCGCGATCCGAATACCGATCTCTCGTGTTCGTTGGCTCACGAGGTACGCGATCACGCCATAGAGGCCGGTAGCAGCGAGAACGAGGGCGATCACCGCGAAGGAGACGAAGAGTCCCGCCAGCATCACCTCCGACGCCCGGTCGACCGCCAGGCCCTGTTCCATCGTTCGCAGCTCGTACACCGCCAACGCGGGATCGATCTCGCGCATCAGGCTTCGAACCGATGCCGCGGTCGCGTCTCCACCGGCCGCGCGCAGCATGAAGCTGACGTTCCGCGCGGTCTCCTGGGCGAGCGGCACGTACAACTCCGGGTTAGGCGGCGCCGTGATGTCTGTCGGTCTCGTGTCCCCAACCACGCCGACGATGACCCGCCACGTCGGCGCTGCGTCGGTCCTGCCTAACGATATGCGCTGGCCGAGGGCCTGCGCCGGGGATCCGAAGTACCGACGGGCCAGCTCGCGATTCACCACCACGACCGGCACACCATCCTGCCGATCGGTCGGCGTGAGTGCGCGGCCGGTGATGAGCGGGATCGCGGCCGTCTCGAAATAGCCGACCGATGTCGATGTCCGCATCGCCCACGGCTGGTCCGCCTGCCGGGCGACGGTGCGACCCTCGACCTCGAGCGCGGTAACCGTGACGGCGCCGAGCACGGGCAGGTGGTCGACTATCGCCGCGGACCTAACGCGAGGCAGCGATGACAGACGATCCACCGCTCGGTCGTAGAACTGGCGCAGGCGTTCCGGATCCTCGTACGTCGACGGCGGGAGGTCCACGCGGAACGTCCACAGATCAGCGGTCCGGAACCCGAGGTCGATGCGCGTCTGCTCGAACATGCTTCGCGCCACCAGCGCGCCGAGCACGGTCAGCGCAACCGCGAGTGTCACCTGAGCGACCACCAGTGAGGCGCGGCTTCTGCGAACGCCGACGCCGCCGATCATCCGGGCAGAGCCCTGCGCCAGCGCGGCAATCGGATCGGCGTGCGCAGCCCGCAGCGCGGGGGCGAGGCCGAAGAGCACGCACGCGACCAACGTTGCGCCAATGGCGAACAGGACCACGCGCGTGTCGATCGCGAGCATCTGGAAGGAGGGCTCGTACACGGTCGCCTTGATGACGCGCACGCCGCCGTACGCAACGCCGAGGCCGAGCGCCCCGCCGACCACCGCGAGCACGGCATATTCAGCGAGAAGCTGCCGGACCAGTGCCTGTCGCCCGGCGCCTAACGCGACGCGGAGCGCGATCTCGCGGTTTCGCTCCATGGAGCGTGCGAGCATCGCGTTGGCGAGGTTGGCGCATGCGATCAGCAGCAGCAGGCCGACTGCCAGCGAGAGGAGCGCCAGCGCCCGGAAGGTATTGCGACCGGTGATCGCCTCGCGCGTGCTCGCCACTCGCGCACCCCAGCCCTTGTTGGTTATCGGGTGATCCCGCTCCAGGGCGGCGGCGAGGGCGCGCACCTCAGCATCGGCCTGCGCCGGGGTCACGCCCGGCGCGAGTCGCCCGACTATCTGCAGCACGCGGCCATCCCTTCCCTGCTCGGCCGGATCGGGAACGAGTGGGATCCACACGTCGATCGCGCCCATCGTTCCGATTTCGATCGCCGGCTCGAGCACGCCGACCACCGAGACGCGTTTGCCATCGAGCGTGAGCGCGCTGCCAACGACGGAAGGATCACCCGCAAACTGCCGTTGCCAGAACTGGTGGCTCAACACGACAACCGGCTCGGCGCCCTGAGCGTCTTCGCCGACGCGAAACAGTCGGCCGAGTGTCGGGCGAAGCCCCCACACCTCGAACAGGTTGGCCGAGACGGCGCTCGCTTCCAGGCGCTGGGCGTCGCCGCGACCGCTCATGGTCAGCGTCGCTTCGCTGCGGGCGGCGAGCGCGGAGAACGATCGGAGGGAGCGCCGATAGTCGATGAAGTCCGGCGCCGAGGCTCGCGCGCGGTCGTCGCCTCGCTGGGGGTCGACGCCGAACACCCACCCGAGGGTTGCCGGGTTCCGCAACGGTAGCGGGCGGAGAAGCAGAAGGTTCGTGAAAGTGAAGACGACGGTGTTCGCGCCAATCGCGAGCGCGAGGGTCGCGACAACCATGAGGGCGAACACTGGCCGCTTGCGCAGCATTCGCCAGCCGTACTTCACGTCTCCCATGAGCTCCGCCATCGGGTCGCCGCCTCCGGCCGGTGTGAACCGTACGCGCCCAAACAATTCCCAGGCCCGAACCTACGATGCCGCCACGGTTCGTGTTTCGCAGCTGGCGGCGTCGGTGATGTCGGAATCCGAACCTAACGAGTGCATCGATCCGAACTTTGAACTTGATCAACCACAGAGGTTCAATTCCTTTAACATTCCTGTGATGAACACACTCACCACGGCTCGAGAGTGTTCCGATCAACGCCGGTCACTCCCCCTCAGATCAGTTTGGAGCTCTCCATGAACCATCAATCCGTCACCGCATCGGGGCTCCCCGCACCCGTCGGTCCCTACTCGCCGGGCGTACAGTTCGAGCGACTCATCTTCGTCTCCGGCCAGGGCGCGACGGATCCGGCGACCGGTGAGCTCGTCGGCTCGGACGCGGCGAGCCAAACCGCACAGTGCCTGCGCAACGTGCAGGCAATCCTCCGCGCCGCCGGCTCCGATCTGCAGTACGTGCTCCGGTGCGGCGTCTTTCTCGTCGACATGGGGGAATTCCCCGAGATGAACCGGGTGTACGCGCAAATGTTTGGTGACAACCGGCCGGCTCGCACCACGGTCGAAGTCTCGGAGCTCCCGAGCAAGGGATTGCGAGTGGAGATCGATTGCATAGCGTATCGCCCGTAGCCGCCCTCCTTCTCAAACGCCCGGACCAGACGGTCGACTGGCTTCCGGTGGACTGCCCTTGCTGCTCGTGACGTCGGCAACGGTTCCCGCCACGCGGTACGGTCGACCATCGTCGTCGTAGAAAAAGCTCCCACGCCCAACGATCCAACGGATCGCGCCAGGCGTCGGCTCGACGCGGAACTCGTGCACGTACTCCACGCGCTCGTCACGCGCACGGTCGATGGCGGACATCAACGCCGCACGGTCGTCGGGATGCACCTTGGCGAAGAACTCATCGGGGTCGCCGGAAAAGGTGCCGGGCTTGTAGCCGAACATCATCTCGTGAACGTCGGACCAGGTCATACGGTTCTCGCGCACGTCCCAGTCCCACGTGCCTGTCTGTCCGGCAGCGAGCGCACTATTCAACATGCCGTGAGTGCGCTCGAGCTTTTGCATGCGCGCGGCGGCCGCAGCCCGGGTGTCGGCTTCGTCGGCCGAGGCGTCTGCCAGAATGAGGTTGGCGAATAGCGCCGCAGCGATCGCCGCCACGGTACCGACAAGCAACCACACCAGGTTGCGCCGGCGTTCCGCGTCGGCGGCGACCAACCGTGTGGCGAGGACTTTCGCTTCTTCGTCGGAAATCGACTGCTCGATGCGGCGGATGTCGTCCATCAACTCGCGACCGCGGCCGGTCTCGATGCGTGCGATGGCGGAATCGAGCCCGAGGTTCCGGCGGACCTCGACGGTCGAGTCCATGAACGCGAGGCTGGCGTGAGCCAGCGTTGTCAGCGTGTCGAGACGCGCCTGCTGCGTGGGGTTCTCGCGCGTGAGCTGCCGGATGCGCGCGAGCGACGAATCGAGAAAGGGTCGCCCGGTGACGAACGGCGCGAGGTAGACCGGTCGACGAGTCAGGAGGAATCCGCGTTGGCCCGCCTCGGCATCCGAGAGATACGCCAGGAAGGTCGCCGTTTCCGCCCGGACCTGTTGTGCATGAGCGTCCAGCGTGGTCGCCGTTCGCGCGCGGTCGCTGGCAGCGCGCAGGATCAGCATGAAGACCAGGACGAGCGCGGCGGGCCCCCCGGCGATCGCCGCCCTGCCTATGCGTGAGCGGACGAAACGGGTTGCGCGCTGCGCACGCGGAGAGCGCGCGGTCTCGAGAGCCGAGCCGCTGGAAGTGGGAGGCGTAATCATTGTGCGAGGATGTTCGCCACGCACGGGAGCGGAATCAACCGTGTAGGTGCGGCCTGGTCTTTGCGGCCGCCGGCGTGCTGTGTCTCAATCCCGCACCGATGTGCGTGATCTCGCGGTGTGCCTGGCGCTCGCGGCGGTCTTCTTCGATCTCGCCGTCGGGGCTGTTCTCGCTCGCGGGGTCGCGATCCCGGGCGGATGGTGGCTCGGCCTGGCGCTGGGGCACGTCGCGCTCGGAGCAACGGGGTGGCGCGCCTTCGTGCGCCGCGACGTGCGCGAGGAGAACGACGGGCTCGTACCTCGGCAGTCGTATCTTCTGCCTCCGTTGCTGATCACCGCGGCGCACGTGGTCGCGAAGCTCCCGTATCTCGACGCCGTGCCGCGCTGGTCGACCGGGATCTACTATGCGGAGCTGGCGCGCGCGGTCTCCACGCTCGACTTCTCCGCGCACGGCTTCGACACGACCTATCGCTTGGGAGCCCACCCATCGCATGCGTATGCGATGTACCTGGCCGTGGGACAGATCCTCACGGCAGGCTGGTCACACGCGGGGTTGCCCACGACACCCGCGCTCAAGTACGTCGCAGCGAACCTCCAGGATCTGCTACTCGCGGCGGCCGCCGTCTGGTGCTTCTGGCTGCTGGTCGTGCGGCTGTTTCCCGCGCTTTCGCGCGCGCACGCTGTACTGCTCACGCTGTGCTTTGCGTTCAACCCGCTCATCTTCGCACACGGACTCGGGCCGAATACCGATCTGCCAATCACCGTCGGACTGATCCTGGCACTGCTCGCCTTCGTGGTGGATCGGCCGGTGCTCGTGGCCTTCGCTGGCCTTTGGATGTGTTTTTCGAAAGAGTCCGGTGCGCTGATGTTCGGCGAGCTGTGGGGCCTCGTCGTCGCACTCTGCGTCGTACAGCGGCTCGGCCCACCGTGGCACAAGCCCGATACGTCGCTGCTCGTGCGGCGAGTGCTCGTGCCGTTAGTGCCGCTCGTGGCCTACGTCGCCTATTTGCGATTCACCTCACCGCTCGCCTGGGTGCAGCGCACGAGTGGTTGGAACGACGAGGCCAATCCGGTGCTCACGCCGGCGTTCGGACTGAGCTCCGTCCAGTTCGAGACCGGCTTGGTCAGCGCGCTGCTTCACAACTGGAACTGGATCCCGACGCTCGCCTTCGTCGCGCTGCTCGCGAAGCGGCAGATGTGGCCGCGCATCGCGCCAAGGCTGACCGATGACCGCACGGCGAGCTTCGTCCGGATAGTCGCCTGGTTGTTCGCGCTCAACGTTGCATTCGCGTGCCTGTACATCAAGGACAATCACGCGAGGTACTATGCGCCGCTCATCCCGCTGATGTTGGTGTTGTTCTACTACGCGCTCGCTGATCTCGCCGGTTCGACGCGCGTAAGGACCGCGGTGCTCGCGGCGTTCTTCGCCGCGAGCTTCGTGCAGATCTGGGCCTCGCTCGATCCAGTGGGCAATGCCATCTGGGGCACGTTCGCGATCGGCGACCGGAAGGTCATGTTCGTTCAGCGAGGTCTTCAGGGCCAGGCGGACGGGATGATCTTCAACGCCCAGCACCAGGCGGTGAGCCGGCTGTACACGAAACTCAACAAGGTGGTCTTTCGCGGCGGGCAGCGGCCGACGCTGATCTTCGGCATCGATCACCCATGGGTCGTCAACTACGCGCTCTGGGGCCTGCGCCTCGACGAGCGAACCAACGAGTACACGTACGACTGGCGCAACTCGTTCGTTCCCGACACACGCGCCGTTGGCCGGATCGACGCGGCGACGGCGCCGGCGCACGCGGTGTACGTGGCGCTGCCCTGGCTCGAAAATCCCGCGGTCACGCTGCCGAAGCTGGAACAGTTCTATCGGGTGAAGGGGCAGAAGGTAATCGCCGACGGTGGGTATTTCATCACCGCCTACGAGCTCGCTCGTTAACAGATCCGGCTCGTCGCATTACCTGGTCAGGCTAGTCCGGCAACGATCCGGCTGATTCATGCCGAGTGCAGCTTGGTTGTCATCCCGAGCGTAGCGCAGCGCAGCGAGGGATCCTCAGGTTCCCGATAGAGTGCCCTCGCTCGGGACGATGAGGATCCCTCGCCTGCCGGCTCGGGATGACAACTGAGCCTGCCGGCTCGGGATGACAACTGAGCCTGCCGACTCGGGATGACACTGAAACGGTTACGGCTCGACGTAGTGCAACGCGCGGGCGAGATATGGGTCACCCAGCGGCAGCGCCGGTTCTCGGCGCGCGCGCCAGCACGCGACCGCCAGTGCGAATCCGCCAACCATGAGCAGCGCCGCGACATCGACCCAGCTCACACTCACTCCCGATGGGTCAATTGCCGGAAGCACCAGCCAGTAGACCTCGAGCAGATGCATCGCCAGCAACCAACCGCCAAGCGCCGCGAGAAACCCAGGGCGTCGCTTGAGAGTGCGCGAGAGCAAGACCACGAACGGGATCGCGAACTGACCAATCCCGACGATGAGCGCGAGCACCCCCCAACTGCCCCGCGAGCGCACGACGTACCACGACACATCGTGGGGGACATCGCCGATCCAGATGATCAGATACTGCGCAAACGCGATGTAGGCCCAGAAGATGACGAAGGTGAGCAGCAGTTGACCTAACGCACCGAAGTGCTCGCTGGTGACCGCGCCGCCCTCTGCCGCGACGCCGCGCGACCCGACGTATCCCACCACCGCCACCAACGCGAGCGCGGCGAGATAGCCGCCGGCGAATACATACACGCCGTATATCGTCGAGTACCATGTGGGCTCGAGGGACATGAGCCAGTCGAACGCCGCGAACGTGAGTGTCAGCGCTACGACGACGAGCCCGGTGGAGCTCACCCGTCGCAGGCGGCGCGTGGCGCGGACGGCGGCGTCGCCGAGGGCGTGGTCCTGAGCGTGGGCCGCCCGTCGGAGCGACCATGCCACCGCGATCCACGCCGCGAGATACACAACCGATCGCGCAACGAAAAACGGCACATTGAGCCACGCGTCCTTCCGGGCAATGAGCGCGCGCGCGTCGGGCGGAAGCGCGGCGGGATCCGCCCACGGGTACAGCACGCGCACGCCGACGAGAAACGGGATGGCGAGCAGCGCAAGTGCCGGGATCGCACCGGTGACATCCAGCGTTAGGCGCCGCATCACGGTGAACCAACGCGCGCCAGTCACGTGACTCAGCATGACCTGAATGAGCGCGCCGATCACGATGGTGAACACCGTCGCGTAGCCAAAGATGTACGCGGCCAACGCGCGGCGCGGCTCGGTTGCCACTCCGATCGCGACGAGCACGAGTCCGACGACGCCGACGATCATCCCGTACCGCGCGACCGACCCGAGCCGGGCGTGCCCGGTTCGCAGGGGCGTGCGACCGTCACTCATTGCGGTGTCGGAGACATCGAGTCCGCCGGAGCGCTCGACTCGCGACGCTGCAAGTCGCGGAGATAGGCGACGACGGCCCAACGATCCCTCGTCGACAGCTCCGCGGCGTAGGACGGCATGCGTCCGAGCCCAAGCGTGATGATCGCCACCACCTGGCCAGGCGGGAACCCGCGAGCGCGCGGCGTGAGAAGCGATGGCGGCTTCGGGGCGTCCATGTTGTGGGCGACGATGCTCACGCCGTCGGCGCGCTCGCCGTGACACACGGCGCAGAAGATGTGGAACCGGGTCGCTCCACGCGCGAGCATCGCCGCAGACGGTGCCGTGACTGCCAGCGAGTCATTCGTCGCCATCTGCACTTGCCTGGGCACGGTGCCACTCGGCGGAGCTCGCATTGCCATGCCGTCCGCGAAGTACGCGCTCGCCCCATAGGGTTCATAACGCGGTTGCGCGCGCATGCGCTCCCAATCCCAATGCTTCGAGGGCCGGTCGGCACAGGCGCCGATCGACACAACGGACGCAACGACCGCCGCAGCGCCTGCGAGCGTGCGGGGCCGCATCAGTCCTCCGCCACGATCACGCGTCGCGCTCCAGCGCTGCGCATCAGCTCCGCGGCGCGATCGCGATCGAGATCGCTCGCGAAATGGTTCGCCGTCACCCAGAAGCGATCGACGGACGCACGACTGAAGCCGTCGATCTCGTCCTCGGGGATCCACAGCTTGGGGAGACGCAGCACGATCAGTACGCCGAAGAACGCGGTGAGCGATGCGGCGAGAATCATCCCCTCGAACGTTGCCGGCACGAACGCCGGCACCGCGTGCGCCGGTCGGCCGCCAACGTAGAGCGGATATGAGTGCACGTTCGCCCACCACTGGATGCCATACGCGATGATCAATCCCGCCAAGCCCCCGGCGACGACTACCCATCCGAGCCGAGAACGCCGGCGGCCGAGCTTCGCGTCGAGCTCCGGCATGTCGAACGGCGCGTAGGTCTCGAGCTCGCGGTAGTGTTCGCGCGCGAGTGCATCCACCGCCGCCTGCAGCGCGTCCGCCGTCGTGAACTCGGCGGCGAGTCGCGGGTGCGTCATCGCGTCACCTCCGGCATCGCTCCGTCTCGGTCCACGTACGCGCTTTCAAACGCGATCTCGCGCTGCTCGCGTTTCACTTCGCTTACCGGTACGAACGGTACCCATCGCAGGAACGCGAGGAACAGAAACGAGAACAGACCGATGCTCCCGGCAAGGAGACTCCAGTCCACCCACGTCGGCGCGTAGAGGTGCCAACTCGACGGGAGGAAGTCGCGGTTGAGCGACGCGACGATGATCACGAATCGCTCAAGCCACATCCCGATCCAGATCATCACGCCGACGACGAACAGCACGACGACGTTGGTTCGCAGTCGGGTCCACCAGAATAGCTGCGGCGTGAGCACGTTTACCGCAGTCATGATCCAGAAGAACACCGCGTACGGTCCGCGCGTCCGCGCCGTCAACATGGTGTAGCGCTCGAACAGATCGCCGCTATACCACGCGCCGAACGCCTCGCACAGGTAGCTGTAGGCGAGCAACGAGCCGGTGACGAGCAGTAGCAACGCGATATGATCGAGATGGCGGCGCGTGATGACGTTGTGGAGACGGAACACGTGGCGCACCGGCAGCACCAGCATGAGCACCATCGCGAACCCCGAGTAGATCGCGCCGACGACAAAGTACGGCGGGAAGATCGTCGAGTGCCAACCGGGAAGCTGAGCGATCGCGAAGTCGAGGCTGACAATGCTGTGCACCGATACGACGAGCGGCGTCGCGAGGCCGGCGAGCAGCGTGTAGGCGACGCGGTAGTGTCGCCACTCCGTTCCGCTTCCGTGCCAGCCTAACGCGAATACGCCATACACGCGACGTCTGGTGCGTCCCGGCGCGCGGTCGCGAGCGGCCGCCAGGTCGGGCACGAGCCCGAGATACCAGAACAGCAACGACACGGTGAAGTAGGTCGAGATGGCCGCCACATCCCACGGCAGCGAGCTCTTGAAGTTGGGCCACACGCCCATCGTCGCCGGATACGGGACGAGCCAGTAGAAGAACCACGGTCGCCCGAGGTGTAGAATGGGAAAGAGCGACGCGTTGACCAACGCGAACAGCGTCATCGCCTCGGCAAGACGGTTGATCGACGCGCGCCACCGCTGATGCAGCAGCAGCAGGAACGCCGAGATGAACGTGCCCGCGTGGCCAATCCCGATCCACCAGACGAAGTCGGTGATGGCGTAGGCCCAGGCCACCGGGATGTTGTTGCCCCACGCGCCGATGCCACGAGCGAAGGTCACGCCCATCGCGAACAGGAACCACAGCGAGAGCGCACCCGACGCCATGAAGAGCCACTTCCAAGCGGGATGCGATGTCCACAGCGGAGCGAGCAGCTGTGTGGTGAGCGTGCCGTCGTCCGGCAGCTCACGCATGATCGGATATCGCTCGAGCTGCGCGTGTGCGCGGCTTCCGTTGGAACCTGGGTCGGAGCGCGGAGCGGAAATCGTCGTCACCGGGCTCGCCCTCCGGAGCTGTCGGAGCTGTCGGCTTCGCGTCGCCGCGCGAGATACCGGACTCGCGGCACCGTTCCCAGCTCATCGAGCGCGCTGAACGAGCGCGGATCACCGAACTGGCGCGAGACCTCGCTCTCCGGGTCCGTGAGCGAGCCGAAGACGATCGCCTGGGTGGGACAGCTCTGCTGACAAGCAGTCACCACCGGCCCAGTCGCCGGATCCCCCGCGAGACGCGACGCCATCTGCGCATCGCGAATGCGCTGCACGCAGAACGTGCACTTCTCCATGACACCCCGCGCGCGGATCGTGACCTCCGGATTCTTCGCCATGCGCTCGGTCTCGGCGATCTCCCCGTTGTAGTCGAACCAGTTGAAGCGGCGCACCTTGTACGGGCAATTGTTGGAGCAGAAGCGAGTTCCGACGCATCGGTTGTACACCATCTCGTTGAGCCCATCCTCGCTGTGAACGGTCGCGTTGACCGGGCACACATACTCGCACGGCGCTTTCTCGCAGTGCTGGCAGAGCATCGGCTGCGTCTCGAACCGCGGATCGTCAGGTGGTCCGTCGATGTAGCGATCGATGCGAAGCCAGTGCATCTCACGGCTCTTCATGACGCCGTCCTTCCCCACCACCGGGATGTTGTTCTCAGCCTGGCAGGCGACGACGCACGCACTGCATCCGGTGCACACGTCGAGGTCGATCACCATCGCCCACTGGTCGGCGCCGAATCCGTCGCGCGACGGGGGCTTCGGCTCGTAGAGCGTGAGCGGACGACGTTTGCGCGGCTGCACCGAGCTCGCTGTCGACCGCTGCGCTTCGCCATCTTCGCCGACGATGCTGCTCCCGCGCCCCTCGATCGCCCAGTGCGTCTGCGCGAGCGCGAGCTCGTGGCTGCGACCAGTCCGAGACACCGCGGCACTCGGCGCCACGTGAGGGGCCTGCGACGTGCGGAGCGCGTTGGCGTTGACGCCCACGCCTCGAGCAACGGCTTCCCCTCCCTGTCGGCCGTATCCCATCGCGAGCGCGACCGCACCGTCCGCATGCCCCGGCACGACGAGGACCGGCGTGTCGAGCGCGCGGTCGCCGACTTGGAGCTTGACGACGTCGTTCGTCGCGACGCCGAGTCGTGAGGCCATTGCCGGCGCCATGAGCGCGGCGTTATCCCACGTGAGCTTCGTGACCGGATCGGGCAGCTCCTGAAGCCAGCCGTTGTCGGCGAACCGCCCGTCGTGAACCGCGTGACTCGGCACGAACCCGATCTCGATCTGCTCGCGCGCGACGCCGCGCGCCGCGACTGTGGCTCTTGCTTGCGCAACGGCGTCCCCGCGCACCGCAGGAGTGGCTCGGGCAAACGCCGAACCGGCGACGACGCCTCGCCGAAGCGCCTCGCTCCAGTCACTCTCCGTGGTCGGCGCCCCCTGACCTCGCGCACTATTCCACGCATCGCGAAGGAGATCGTGGGTCGAGTTGTTAGGCTGGCCAGCCAGCACGGCCAGCACTTCGTCCGCGGTGCGACCGCCGTGCAACGGGGCAATGAGCGGCTGGATCACCGACGTCGTCCCGTCGTACGCACGGGCGTCACCCCACGACTCGAGATAGTGTGCCGCTGGAAGGTGCCAGGTGGAGACCCGAGCCGTCTCGTCGTCGTAGGCGCCGAGGTAGACGGTGTTGTGCACCGCACCGACTACGCGTGACAGCTCGATGTCCGAAGGTGCGCCATAACATGGATTGCCATCGAGGATCACGAGCGTATCCACCCCACCGGTGCGGAGCTCCGTGGCGAGCGCGCTGAGATCGTGATCCGGACCGCCGTCGTTGAGCACGGCGGGCGGCGTATACCAGACGGTCGTGCCGACGTTACCTAACGCGTCGTTCAGCGCGTTGGTCAGCACATGAACGTCGGACGGCTGACGCTCGCCGCAGACGACAATCGAGTGACCGGCGTGCGCTGCCAGGTCGGCGGCGACGGCGGCAACCCACGCGCGCGCATCCGGAGTGAGTGCTCCGCCGGATGCGTCGGTCGTGCCGGAAACGCGTCCCGTGCTGCGGGCATCGCGGTGCACCGCGTCCACCAGCGCCGTCGCAATGGCGGCGACGGCGGACCACGTTGCGCCAAGCCGTCGCGCCGCGAGCGTTCCCGTTGGCGATGGCGTCGGCTCGGCGACATGGAGCTGCGCGGACGGGGAGGCGCGTCGGCGATCGGCCCATTCGCGCGCATAGCGAAGGTGAAACGGTCCTGTAGCCAGAATGTCGGCGTCGAGCGCGACGACCACGTCGGCAGCCCGGAAGTCGTACTGCGGGACGAGCGCGGCACCTAACGACGTGCGCGCGGCCGCGATACGGGCCGAGCTGGCGAGCGGCGCGAAGAAGTGCGTGCGCGCGTCGGGGTACGCCTCGCCGAGTCGACCGAGCAGCGACGCGGTGAGCGGCGATGTCGTCGGCGGCATGAGTACGCGGAGCCCCGCGCCACGTGCGCCCACCCGGCGTGATAACGCCGCTGGCGCGAACGCCGCCGCGAACGCGTCCCATGTCGCGCGGCGACGCCCCACACGCATCGCCTCCGCCCGATGCGGATCATACAGCTCGAGCAGCGACGCCTGCTCGAGAGCGCCGGACGCGCCGAGGCTCGCGGGATGATCGGGATTCCCCTCGATCTTCGTCGGCCGGCCGGTGTTGCTCCGCACGAGCACGCCGGTCGCGTAACCGTCGAGCGGCATCGCGGTCGCGTAGTACAGCGGCATGCCCGGTACGACGTCCGCCGGCGCCTCGACATACGGCAGAATCGGTTTGTCCGGACGACGCATGCAGGCGCCGGCAGCCATCGCCGCTCCCGCGCCGAGGAGCGTCAGGAAGTCGCGCCGCGAGACCCACTCGGGCGGATCGGCCGCGCCGGGCGGGAACTCGAGGTTCACTTCTGGTTGTTCCACTCGTCTCGACACGCCACCAGCCTCCGCCTAACGATGACAGGCCGTGCAGTCGGTGAGGCGACGTATCCGGTCGCCCTGGCCGACGAGTCGCACACCGCTCGTGTCCGATGGCGAGTGCGTGTATCCCATCGTCGTGATCTCCGTCAACGGGCGAAGTCGTGGCCCCGGATTGCGGTGGCAATCGAGGCACCAGCTCATCGTTAGGGGGACCACCTGTTCGGCGGTCGCCATGCGATCCACGCGGCCGTGACACGTCTCGCACCCAACGCCGCGACCGACGTGGATCGCGTGATCGAAGTACACGAAGTCCGGAAGCTGCGTGACGCGCGCCCACGCGATCGGACGGCCGGTCTCGAGACTCCGCCGGATCGGCGCCATGACCGAGGTCGACATCCAGGTCTGGCTATGGCACGCGACGCACTTCTTCGTCGACGGCAATCCAGCCGACGCGGTGCGCTCGGCGTCAGCGTGGCAGTAGCGGCAGTCGATCCGAAGACCGGTGACGTGAATGCGATGATCGAACGCAATCGGCTGCACGACGGTGTGGTGTTCACCTCGAGCCCACGGAGTGCGCACCCATCCCATCGCCATAGCGGGAATGAGCACAATGAGCGTGAGCCCCGCGATGATCACGCCTCGCGCGATCGTGGTCGCGCGCGCAGAAAAGAGAGCGGCCACCTCGCACGTGATATGCACGGACCGCGCCTCACGCCTTGCGGAGAGACGAGAACCGGTGACAGACGCGGTGGTGGTGGGATCCGGGCCAAACGGACTGGCCGCCGCGGTGGTGCTCGCGCGGGCGGGAGTTTCGGTGCTCGTCATCGAGGGCGCACCGACAATCGGCGGCGGGACGCGTACCCAAGCGCTGACACTGCCCGGCTTCGTGCACGACGTGTGTTCCGCGGTTCACCCCCTCGCGGCATCGTCGCCGCTGTTCACGACAATGCCGCTGCGCGAGCACGGCCTCGAGTGGATCGAGCCACCACTCGCACTCGCGCATCCATTCGACGATGGCCCTCCCGCGCGCCTCCAGCGCGGCATCGATGCCACCGCCAGCTCGCTCGGCTCCGACGACGAACGCTATCGGGCGCTCATGGGTTCATTCACTCACCACTGGCCCGCGCTCGCGGTGGACGCCCTCGCCCCACTTCACTGGCCCGCGCATCCCCTTCTGCTCGCCCACTTCGGGTTCTACGGCCTGCAGCCGATCTCCCGACTGGTTCAGCGGTTCTCCGATCGCGCGGCGAGAGCGATGCTCGCCGGCATCGCCGCCCACGCGCTTCGCCCAATGTCGAGCGCGGGAACGGCAGCACTCGCACTCGTGCTCGCATCGGCCGGGCATCGCGTCGGATGGCCGATCGCTCGCGGCGGATCGCGCGCGGTCACGGACGCGCTCGCCTCATATCTCATCAAGCTCGGTGGCAAGATCGAAACGAACGCGCCAGTGCGATCGCTCGCCGAGCTTCCTGCCGCGCGCGCGTTCCTGCTGGATGTGACACCACGCGAAGTGCTGCGGCTCGCAGTCGATGTGCTCCCGGACCACTATCGTCGCGCGCTCTCGCACTTTCGCTACGGGCCCGGCGTGTTCAAGGTGGACTGGGCGTTGGCTGGCCCGGTGCCGTGGCGATCGCCGGAGTGTGCTCGCGCCGGCACGCTTCACCTCGCCGGATCATACGACCAGGTGGCAGCGAGTGAGGCGCAGGTGGCGCGCGGCGAGCACCCCGAACATCCGATGGTGCTCGTGGCACAACCCAGCTGCTTCGATCCGACCCGTGCCCCTGACGGCAAGCACACGCTCTGGGGATACTGCCACGTGCCTAACGGGTCGACCGTCGACATGCTGCCTCGCATCGAGGCGCAGATCGAGCGGTTCGCCCCCGGCTTTCGAGAGCTCGTGCTGGCGCGGCACGTCATGCCGCCGGCGGCGCTGGAAGCGAGAAACCCGAACCTCGTGGGTGGAGACATCGGCGACGGCGCCTACACGCTACGCCAGCTGTTCTTTCGTCCCGTCGTGCGCCGACGCCCGCACACGACACCCGTGCGCGGGCTCTATCTGTGCTCGGCAGCGACGCCGCCTGGTGGCGGCGTGCACGGCATGTGCGGCTTCTACGCAGCCAAGGCGGCGCTGCGCGATGTGTTCGGCGTCGCTACATCGATCGCATCTTGAGGTACCGTTTGAGATCGGGCAGCTGCTTCAGCAGCAGGTACCCCGCACCCGCGGCGACGCCAAGCAGCAGCAAGCGTGACATCGACATCCCGTGGCTGTTGTTGTGCCCGGCGTCGGCGCCTCGGTCGCCCGTCGGCGTGGACGTGCCTTTGTCTTCGGTGATAGTCGATTCGTTCGCCACAGTCTACTCCTCAACGAGAGATGTTTGGTCTCGAGTCATGTTCAATCATCGGCGTGAGCGGACGACTCGTCTCCGGCGCACAGCTCGTCGATGAGCCTTCGCACCAGACGCTGCACGATCTCACCTGTTCGGGACACCGCCTCCTGCACCGGCGCGCTCAACGTCATCGTCGCGTCCTCCCAATGGTCGGCATCGATGACGGCGGACGGTTCGCATGCGACGACGAGCACACGCGGCGGAACCGTGCCCACCGTGCGCGCAAGCGCGAGCACCGTCAGCGGATCCATCGCATGTCCGTCGACCGCGGCGATTCCATCCGCCTGATCGCTTACCTCGATGACCGAAAGTGTTCCCGGCGCCTCGCCGCGCGGCGCCGCGTCGAGCATCACGACCACGTCGTACTCGTTATGCATCGCGTACGCCAGGTCCATCCCGCGGATCCCGAAATCCCGGCACTCCACACCGGTCGGCAGCTCTAGCGCCGAGACCGCAGCGGCTGCCGCCGAACCGTATCCGTCGTCACCCAGAAACACGTTGCCGATGCCGGCAACCAGAATCCGCGGCGCGCGCTCGCCTGACGCGATCGTGGCCACCGGCTCCAGCTCGTCCGCTGTAAAGAAGAAGCGGTGGCCGGGGAACCGCCCCTCGCCGAGGTCGCGCCCTGGATCATCCTCGAGCGTGACCGCGACGTGAATGACGCCATCGACGCTCTCCTCGAGCGCCTGAACCACGCCAATGCGGCCCTGCAGCATACCATCCACGAGGTCGGCGCGCGTGCGAGGACGCAATCGAACACGACTGCCGCGACGGATGCCCACTCCGTCTATCTCGACAGAAGCCGGCGGCTCGCGGAGAAGCTCCGCCCAGGGGTCGCTCATCACGAGATCGGGCGCATCGCGCGAATTACGCCGTGAAGACGTTGCAGATCCTGTGGAGCGAGCATCGTGCAGCGCTCGATGATGGCTCGTGCGCGCGGATCCGTGGCCCGCATCTCGTCGCGCTCATCGTCAGTCAGCGCGAGAATGTTCAGGATCAGGAGCTGATCGATTTCCCCTCCATCGAACAGGTCTCCCGGGCTTTCCGGTGCGATGCGAGGATAATCGGACAGAATGATCGGCGACGCGAGCATCGTGTACTGAGCGCCGTCTTCGCCCACGAGCACCGGCCACAACCCCTGCGATTTGCACGCTCGTGTCGCCTCGCGCAGATGATCCGGCGGATCGACGAGTGAGGCGAACGAGCCAGCGTTCGCGTTCAGGACGAGGTGCGCGGAGACGAACGTCCGACGCATGGCCGCGCCGCGATCGAATCCCTGCCACTGCGCCGTATTCCGCAGATCCGTGCTCACCTTGAACAGGGTTCGCTCGTCGCGCGTCTCGATTGGTTCGGCCGCAATGGTCATCACGCCACTGAGCGGCTCCCACGTTCGAGTTATCGCGCCGCCAGGTAATTCTTCGGAGGCCGCCCCCGGTGGGACGTCGATCGGGAACACACGCAGCTGAGGATACGACGTCAGTACGAGCGAGCCGCGACACTGCCGTTCCACCGCCTCGTCCCATGAGAGATAGCGCTCTTGACCAACCACGAGCTGGTCCACGGGAGCCAGCCCGTCTTGCTCTGCCCGCATCATCTGACGAGCGACGACCTGAAGGTATCGGCCAGTCACCTCCACCTCGGCGCCCTCGCATGCCTCGATGAGACACTCGGCTCTAACGGTCGATCGGTCGGCGCCGCCACTTTGTTCCGCGAACGCGGGAGGATACACGCCCCCGATGGTCCACCGCTGGGCGTTCTTCACCGCGCTGCGGCGATACGGCCACAGGATGTAGCCCTCGTAGAGCAGGGTCTGCGTTAGCCGCTCGATCGCGTCCATCACTCGCCGGTCCCGTTAGGCGCAGGGTCCGCTGTCGCGAGCAAAGCCTCTATCGCCTGATCCCAGCCGGGCAGCCCCTGGGCCACCTTGTACGCATGAAGCCGGTCGAACGCATCACGTCGCAGGCGAAGCCACGCACTGCCCGGAAAGTACTGGTCCATCATGTCCTTCCACACGCGCACCGGCAGCCGATACGCCGCCTCGGACTCCCATGCGAGGCGTGCCGTCGCGAGCGCACCGTGCTGGTTCGTGAAGAATACACTCCCGCTGAACAGAAACTCCAGCGGGATCTCGCCCTGCTCCAACGCATGAAAGTACTTGGCCGAGACGACATCGAAGTCGTACGTGCATGGTACCAGGAGCGCGGTGGTCGTGTGACGCTCGAACGAAGGCACCACGAGCGTGGCGCGTGTCCAGTAGAGGCGCCGCGCCGTCTCGGGCCAGCGCTCGGGAACGCCGAACACGTCGCCGAGGCGCTCCTGCTCCACCCGCTGGTACCTGCGCTGATTCACCGCGATATAGAGCTGGACCGTCAGCATCACCGACTGCACCGGCATCCCGGATGACTCGTCGATCGCGATCGTGAACCGCAGCGTCGGGGCCGCAGCGCCAGGTTCGACGCCACCGTCGACCACGCCAAACGCGAGCGCCGGTACGTTCACCGAGCGAGCGACGTCTCCCGTTAGGCCCACGGTGCCAATGTCGTTCACGAGACGTCAGGGAGGCGAGAGGTTCGGCATGCGGGGATCGATCGGATTCTTGGTTTTCGCATCGATTCCCGTCGATCGCTCGGACGTGGATCGCCCGTCACGCAGGTGGCCTTTCTGTTTCTCGTAATTGCCGGTCGCGTTTCCCTCGCGAGTTCCCTTCACGTGCGATGGCGTGTCGGTTCTCACGTCGGGCACGCCGACTACGAGGTTATCGTCTTTCATCGCGTACTCCTCCGTTACCTACGTTCAGTGCGCCGCCGCTTCATGGCGCAGCGTCTCGAGAAATCCATCGATCTCGTGCCACACATCGTCGCCGCCCGCGATCCCCTTCCACTGCGCGCGAATGAGCCCAACGAGCGCGTAGCAGCGATCGATCGGGACGAGCCAGTAGTCGCGCTTCCCCCGGGTGCGGTTCGCGAGCAGCGCCTCGGTGTCCGGCGTCAGCGATCGGAGCACCGGATTGCGGTCGGTCAACCCGTTCCACGCGTCGAGCGGCAGCTGCGACATCGTGGCGCCAAGCGCGCTCGGGTACATCGCAACGACGCGACCAGCGCCCGAGTCGAAGTAGAAGAACGTCAAGCCAACAGGAATCCCGAGCGCATCCCACACTGCGTCATCGAGCTCGAAGTCCGTGAGCTCGCCACGTACCGTGTCGCCGACGAGACGGTATCGACGATTCACCGATGCCTGTTCGCTGAACAGAAGAGAGCACGGGCGACACACGCATTTGAGCCGGCGCTCCTCGATATCCACGAGGTGGCGGTGATCGTCGGCAATCTCGCCCGCGCACATCTCGCACCGGTCTGCGGCCTCGTGCTTCACGACCGCAGGTGCCCGCGTGACGTGCGCATTCCTCGCCGGCGCACGCGCGAGCGTTACGAGCGCCGGCGCGTGACCGTTGCGCTCCGCGTTCGAGACCGTCTCCGACCGATCGTCGAGCGTTCCGTCCGGATGCAGATCGTGGAGAAGCAACAGGTGTCTCACCAACTCGTCGCGTAGGAGCACGCGCAGCAACCCGGCGCTCGGCTCGGCGTGCTTCGTCACGTGAGCGAGAATCCGAGCCAGCGCCTCGCCGTAGAGATCGACCAGCGCCGTCACCGCGGCGAGCGACGTTTCCCGTGCCGTCTCGTTCTCGATCGACTCGACATCGGCGAGCAGCGAGTCGATCCGCGCGACAAGCGCTCGGACATCGACATCCGCACTGGGCATTGCGGTCAGCCGCGAGCGCCGAACATCGGCGAGTGATGCTGCTCGATGACCTTCCCGTTGCCAAGGTACATGTGCACGCCGCACGGCAGACACGGATCGAAGCTCCGCACCGTGCGCATGATATCGATTCCCTTGAAGTTGTCCTGGCTGCTTTCCTCGAAGATGCGTAAGCCCTGCACGGCGTCTTCGTACGGTCCCGGCGTCCCATAGCTGTCACGCGGGCTCGCGTTCCACGGCGTCGGCGGGTACGGGTGATAGTTCGCGATCTTCTTGTCGCGGATCACGAGATGGTGCGAGAGCACACCACGAACCGCTTCGTGGAAGCCGCAGCCGATCGCGTTGTCGGGCACGGTAAAGTCGCTGAACACCTTGGTGTGTCCGGCTCGCACTTCAGCCATCGCCTTCTCGAGGAACAGAAATGCGATCGCGGCCGAGTACGCAACGAAGTAGATGCGTGCTCGATCGCGCTCGATCGTGTTCGCCCATTTCGGCACCTTCCACTCGAGATCCGTCTCCGGCAGTCGCTCACTTCGAGGCAGGTGCATGCGGACGCTGTTGCCCGTCGCCTTGATGTACGCGTTGTCGACCAGCCCGCTCAGGGCCGTCGACCAGAGGCGTGCGAGCGCGCCACCGCCCGTGTCGAGCGCGAGCAGGTCGCCGGTCCGCTTGTCCAGCCATCGCGGACTCATCACCCAACTGTACCGCTCGCCGAAATCCCGCTTTTGCGGGTGCGGAAGGGTCGTCTGGTTCCAGGGATGTCGTTTGTCGACCGGGTTGCCTAACGGGTCACGGTCCACGAACGTCTGCTCGCTCTCCCAGTCATCGTAGAACGAGCTGCCGAGAAGAATGCGGATGCCGAGGTTGATGTCGACGAGGTCGTTGGTAGCGAGCTTGCCGTCCACGACGACGCCGGGCGTCACGAACATGTCGCGGCCCCACTCGCTCATTCGGCGATAGTCGTAATCGCAGCTGTCCGGGTCCTGGAACGACCCCCAGCAGCCCAGGAGGATACGGCGGTTGCCCACCTGCTCGTAGCCGGGAAGCGCGTCGTAGAAGAAGTCGAACAGGTCGTCGTTGAGCGGAACGGCCTTCTTCACGAAGTCGAGCACGTGCATGAGTCGCACGAGGTAATCCGTGAACACCTGCGGTGTCGCCACGGTGCCCACACCGCCGGGATACACGGTGGACGGATGCACGTGTCGCCCTTCCATCAGACAGAACATCTCGCGCGTCACGCGACTCACGTGGAGCGCTTCCTTGTACATCGCGCCTTCGAACGGATTGAAGGCACGCATGATGTCGGCAACGGTGCGATACCCGTGCACATCGGCGTGGGGCGCCTTGGCCTTCTCCGCCTTCGCGAGGAGGCTCGGATTGGTCGCCTTCACCATCTGCTCGCACCAATCCACGAACACCAGGTTGTCCTGGAAGATCGTGTGATCGAAGATGTACTCGGCCGCCTCGCCGAGATTCACGATCCACTCGGCAAGCGGTGGTGGCTTGACGCCGTACGCCATCTGCTGCGCGTACACCGAGCAGGTCGTGTGGTTATCGCCGCAGATCCCGCAGATGCGACTCGTGATGAAGCCGGCGTCCCGCGGATCCTTTCCCTTCATGAAGACGCTGTAGCCGCGAAACAGCGACGACGTGGAGTGACACTCCACGACCTCGCGGTTGTCGAAGTCGATCTTCGTGTAGATGCCGAGGTTGCCGATGATCCGCGTGATCGGGTCCCAATGCATCTCGACGAGGTTTCGCGTCTCCTTCGTGCGGCGTGACGGCTCGGTGATCGTTGCCATTGGACGGCTCCTTGTCTGACTGCGCCGCGTGATCGCGGCCTGACGTCGTCGGCGAGTCTATCGCTGTGGGTAGCGAGGTTCATAGCCCGTGGTGAGCGCGGGCTGTCGCCGCCGCCACTTGGGCTCTTTGTTCACGGTGTCGTTCGTGATGCTTCGCAGCCTTCGGATCATCGCGCCGTACGTGCCCGAGATCCCCGACGACATGACACCGCCCGACGGCTCATCCATGAAGGGCATGAACTTGTCGGGGAAGCCGGGCATCGTGCAGCCGATGCAGATGCCGCCCACGTTGGGACAACCGCCAATGCCCGCCATCCATCCACGCTTCGGCACGTTGCAGTTCACGACCGGACCCCAGCAGCCAACCTTGACCTGGCACTTCGGCGAGTTGTAGTCGAGCGCGAAGTCACCCTGCTCGTAGTAACCGGCGCGGTCGCAGCCCTCGTGCACGGTCTTTCCGAACAGCCAGGTCGGGCGCAGCTGCGCGTCGAGCGGGATCATGGGTGACAGCCCCGCTGCCTGATACAGGAGCCACGTCAACGTCTCCATGAAGTTGTCGGGCTGTACCGGGCAGCCGGGGACGTTGACGATCGGCAGTCCGCCGGCAGAGCGGAAATTCCAACCGAGATAGTCAGCGAGCCCCATGCAGCCGGTCGGATTGCCTGCCATCGCGTGGATCCCGCCGTAGGTCGCGCACGTTCCGATGGCGACTACGCCCCACGCCTTTGGCGCCAGCTGGTCGATCCACCAATTGATCGGGCGAGGCTGACCGGTCTCGTCATTACCGAACCCGGTCCAGAAGCCCTCGCCATTGATCTGCTCGTTAGGTATCGAGCCTTCGATGACTAGCACGAAGGGTCCGAGCGATCCGGCGGCTGCCTGGCGGAATGGCTCGAGAAAGTCGTCTCCGCCCGGTTTGGTGCTGCCGCCGGTGCCGCCGAGGGAGAACGCGAGCACCTTGTTGTGGAGGTGAACCTTGGGCAGACCCGGAATCAACCCCAGCAGCACGTCTTCCAGGCTCGGCTGCGATGCGGCCGTCACCGAGACCGTGTCGCCGTCGCAGCTCATCCCCTCCGAGATCCAGAGGATGTGTACCTCGCTCACTCCGCCGTTGGTGGACTGTCCCATGGAGCACCTCCCGATGCGGCCACGATCCTCCCCCCGCTCGCCCGCGAGCGAGCGCGCGACGCCGTCCTCGAGCCGTTGAACGACTCGACCGGCGCGCTCGTGCCGCATTTGGCGCGCCGCTGACCGTCCTGGAGGTCGAACATTCCTGTACCGCTCACCGAAAAACGAGGCGGTGGTGAATGCCTAACGCGATGACAGATGTTTGGGGCACCAACCAAGCTCGAGTATCGGACGCCACAGCGGCCGCTGGCATGGTTCGCGCAGGCAACTGCTCGCGGTTCGTACGACGGCGTGCCGTCGCCCGTTCGTCGCACGACCGGCTCCGACCCTCATCCCACGCGCCATGTGCCTCGCGATTCCCGGACGCATCGCCGAAATCACTGGCGACGATGCACACCTCGCCCTGGTCGACGTGAGCGGCGTGCGACGCCACGTGGATCTCGGGCTGCTTCATGACGACCCGCCGCAGGTCGGCGACTGGGTGCTCATCCACGTCGGGTTCGCGATGAGCAAGATCAGCGAGCAGGAGGCGGCAGAACAGATGCGAACGCTCGCCCTGCTCGGTGAGCACGATGCCGCGATGGAGGAAGTCCGCGGTTACGACGGCGTGTGAGCGGAGTGTGACCATGCGATTCGTCGATGAGTTTCGCGATCCCGAGATCATCGCCAGGACGTGTGACGAGATCCGCCGGCTGGCAGATCCCGGCCGCCACTACCGCTTCATGGAAGTGTGCGGCGGACACACGCACGCGATCTACCGCTTTGGCCTCAAGGACGTCCTACCATCGAACGTCGAGCTCATCCACGGGCCCGGCTGCCCCGTGTGCGTATTACCCATGGGACGCATCGACGACGGCCTCACGCTCGCGAAGGAGCCTAACGTCATCTTCGCCGCGTTCGGCGACATGATGCGCGTGCCTGGTGCGCACGGCAGCCCGCTCGAGCACAAGGCCCGCGGTCTGGACGTCCGCATTGTTTACTCGCCCACCGACGCGCTCAAGCTCGCGCGCCGCAACCCCGACAAGCACGTCCTCTTCTTCGCCATCGGCTTCGAGACGACGGCGCCATCGACCGCGCTCACGCTCATGCGCGCAAAGGCCGAGGGCATTCGCAACTTTTCGGTCTTCTGCAATCACGTCACGATCATTCCGGCGATTCGTGCGATCCTGAGCTCGCCGGACATGCGGCTCGATGCGTTCATCGGGCCGGGCCACGTCTCCACCGTCATCGGCTGCCGGCCATACGAGTGGATCGCGCGCGATGAGCGAAAGCCGATCGTCGTGTCGGGATTCGAGCCGCTCGACATCCTGCAGTCGATCGTGATGCTGCTCCGACAGCTCCGAGACGGCACCGCGATCGTCGAGAATCAGTACAAGCGCGTCGTCCCCTGGGAGGGCAACAAGGGAGCGCTGCGCGCGATGGCTGAGGTGTTCCAGCTCAGGCCCTTCTTCGAGTGGCGCGGGCTTGGATTCATCTCGCAGTCGGCCCTCGCGATTCGCGCGCCCTACTCGGCGTGGGATGCCGAGACGGTGTTCCGCGTCGCCGGCGTGAGAGTAACGGATCCAAAGGCGGCCCAGTGTGGCGAAGTGCTGAAGGGAGTCCTGAAGCCGGTCCAGTGCAAGCTATTCGGCCGCGAATGTACGCCCGAGCGCCCGGTCGGCGCGTTGATGGTTTCGTCGGAAGGATCATGCGCAGCGTACTACAACTACGAGCATCGGAAAGCCACCCCGGTCCCGTCGACGAACCGCGAACCGGCTCCGGTTTGACGGCGACGCTGGAACAGCCCGCGCCTGTCCGATTCAAGGAGCCGCAGATCGAGATGGCGCATGGCGCCGGCGGCAAAGCAACGCGCCGTCTCGTCGATGGCCTGTTCGTTCCCCTGCTTTCCGACAGACCCGGAGAGCCGTTAGGCGACGCTGCCGGCCTCGAGATCGATGGCACCCGACTCGCCGTCACCACTGACGGTTTCGTCGTCACGCCGCTCCAGTTTCCTGGCGGGTCGATTGGGGAGCTCGCGGTCAACGGCACCGTGAACGACCTCGCTGTCGCGGGCGCACGGCCGCTCGCGCTCCTCGTGTCCTTCGTGCTCGAGGCGGGGCTACCGTCGAGCGTCCTCGAGGCGGAAGTGCGCGCAATGGGCGCGGCTGCGCGCCGTGCCGGCGTCTCGATCGTCGGCGGCGACACGAAGGTCGTCGAGCACGGAAAGACAGATCAGATGTACATCGCGACGACGGGTGTAGGCCGTCGCTTGCCCGGTGTCGCGCTCGACGCTCGCTCCGTGCGACCGGGTGATCGCGTGATTCTCTCCGGCCCGATCGGCGATCACGGCATCACCATTCTGCTCGCGCGCGGAGAGCTCGACCTCGAGGCGGAGCTTCGCTCCGACACTCGCTCGGTATTTCCGCTCGTGGAAGCGATCGTCACCGCGGCCGCGCCCGGCCTCCGCTGGATGCGCGACCCGACGCGAGGCGGCGTGGCGACCTCCCTCAACGAGCTCGCCCTCGACTGCGGTCTCGCGATCCATCTCGACGAAGAATCGATCCCCGTTCGTGCCGAGGTTCGCGGTGCCTGCGAGCTCCTCGGCCTCGATCCGCTGCACATCGCGAACGAAGGGCAATTTCTTGCCGTCGTTGCCCCGGAGCACACCGACTCGGCGATGGCTGCGTTGCGCGCCGCACCGGGTGGTGAGGAGGCATCGCTCATCGGCGAAGTGCGCGCGGAACCCGCAGCGGCGGTGCTCGTGTCGACGCGTTATGGAGGCAGCCGCATCATCGATATGCTCGTCGGCGATCCGCTCCCGCGCATCTGTTAGCGCGAATCCATGATCACTGCGTCTCGCCTTGCAACCGACGTCGAGGAACGCCTCCTCGCGCGGAACCGGCTCAATGCCGAGTTCTTCGCGCGCGAGTCCGAACGGCTCGCCGAGATCTGCCGAGCGATGGCGGAGCGCTTCCTCGATGGCGGTCGGCTGCTGGCGTTCGGCCGCGGGCCTTACGCCACCGACGCGCAGCACGTGTCGGTCGAGTTCGTGCACCCCGTGATCGTGGGCAAGCGCGCGCTCCCGGCGCTCGATCTGTCGCCGCTGTTCCCGCAGTGGGCTCATGCGTTGGCTCAGCCGCACGACATCGCTATGGGATTCGGACCTCCCGCTGGTGATCCCGACGTGCACGAGGTGCTTCGCACATTGGGCGCGCGCGGCGTGATGACATTCGCGCTCCCCGGCAGCGAGGGAAGCTATGCCATCGCGCGGGTCACCGACGATCCGTTCATGCACCAGGAGTTGATCGAGATCCTCTACCATACGCTCTGGGAAACGGTGCACGTGTTCTTCGAGCACCGCGAGCTCGGGCACGACATGGGCGAGACGGAGTTTCTCTACCCGTACCTCGGACGCGGCAGCGGCGAATCGCCAACGCTCGTGAGCGATGTGGCGGCGTCGATTCGCGCCAAGGTCGAGGACGACGCGGCGCTCCGCGCGCGAGTCGCGAGCGAGGAATCGGAGATGATCGGCGACGTCTCGGTCGCGATCGCCGATCGACTCGCCCGGGGCGGAAAGCTCATCATGTTCGGCAACGGCGGCTCTGCTACCGACGCGAACGACTGGGCAATCGACTGCGTGGCGCCACCGGCCGAATTCCGTCCGGTGCCGGCGGTGTCGCTCGCGTTCGAGCCCGCCAACCTGACGGCGATCGCGAACGACGTCGGCACGGATGTGATGTTCGTCCGTCAGCTCATCGCGCACGCTCAACCCAATGACGTGGCGATCGCGATTTCCACCAGCGGTGGTTCACGCAACCTGATCGCCGCGCTCGAGGAGGCGCGCAAGCGCGGGCTGCATACTGTCGCGCTTCTGGGTTACGACGGCGGCGAGATCGGCCGACGCGGCATCGCCGATCAGCGCGTCATCGTGCGCTCGGACTACATCCCGCGCATCCAGGAGGTGCAGGCGTCGATCTACCACATAATCCGCGAGCAGCTGGAGGCGCTTCACAATGGCTCGCTTTGAGCTGTTCGGCACCGCCGCGTGCCCGTACACGCATGAGCTGCGCGAGTGGCTCGAGATGCGGCGTGTCCCGTTCGATGAGTACGACGTCGAGCGAGACCGCTCAGCGCGTGAACGCATGCGCGCAGTCGCTGGACCCGAACGCACGGTCCCGGTGCTCGTGGAAGACGGCAGAGTCATCCAGGTGGGGTGGCAAGGACGCGGGTGCGTCGTGGGCGAATGACGATGACGAACGCCCGCTCGATTCGCGTTCGCGGCGTCGTGCAGGGCGTCGGGTTTCGCCCGTTCGTGTATCGGCTCGCGCGCGAGAACGCGCTCACCGGGTGGGTACTCAACGAGACCGAGGGCGTGGAGATCCACCTCGAGGGCGCCGGCGAGCGACTCGATGCGTTCGTGCGGCGTCTCCGGGCCGAGGCACCTCCGGCCGCGGGGATCACCACGATAGACATTCGGGAAGCGGCGGCCGATGGACTCGACACCTTCACCATCCGTGACAGCCGCGCTGGCGACCAACCCGTCGCTCGCATCTCGCCCGACCTCGCGGTGTGCGATCGCTGTCTCACCGAGCTGTTCGATCCAGCGGACCCGCGGTACCGCTACCCGTACATCAACTGTACGGATTGCGGCCCGCGCTACTCCATCATCACGTCACTGCCGTACGACCGCGCCTCGACCACGATGGCCGGGTGGAGAATGGACGCCGCGTGCGCCGCTGACTATCACGATCCACTGACGCGGCGGTTCCACGCGCAGCCGGTCGCGTGTGAGTCGTGCGGCCCGCGGTACGTGCTGCGACATGACGGCGAGGCCACGCCCGTAAACGTCGTTAGGCGTGCGGCCAAGATGCTGCGTGACGGTCGAATTCTCGCCGTGAAGGGCATTGGCGGCTACCACCTGGCGTGCGACGCTCGTCGCGCCGAGGTGGTCAGTGCGCTGCGCGAGCGCAAGTACCGTAAGGAGAAACCGTTCGCGCTCATGGTGCGCGACCTCGCGTCGGCACGCCGTCTCGCGGCGATTTCCCCCGCCGACGCGGCGCTGCTCACAAGCGCAGCGCGTCCCATCGTCCTGGTGCCGCGACTCGTCGACCTTCCCGGCGTCGCACCCGAGAGCGGGTCGTTCGGCATCATGCTGCCGTACACGCCCCTGCACCACCTGCTCTTCGAGGCAGGCGCGCCCGACCCGATGGTGATGACGAGCGCCAATCGATCGAGCGAGCCGATCGCCTACGAGGATGCCGATGCGCTCACCCGGCTCGCCGGTCTCGCCGACGCGTTTCTCGTCGGCGAACGGCCGATCGCGCGCCGCGTCGAGGACTCGGTAGTGCGTGCCGGCACGCTCGGCCCCGTGGTTCTCCGCCGGGCGCGCGGCTATGCGCCCGGAGCAGTGGCGGAGCTTCCACCAGGTCCGCCGATCCTGGCGTTAGGCGCCGACCTCAAGAACGCCATCACGCTCGTGATCGACGGCCAGGCGTTCGTGACCCAGTTCATTGGTGACCTCGAGCACGCCGAGTCCGCGCGCGCTTTCCGCGAGACGATCGATGACCTGCTCCGGATGTACGCCGTCCGCCGCTCGCAGATGGTCGTCGTGCACGACGCGCATCCCGAGTATTGCTCCACGCGGTATGCGCCGGAGCTCGGCGCGGCGTCAACGATCCGCGTGCAGCACCACCGCGCGCACATTGCGTCGGTGCTGGCCGAGCGTGGTGAGTGGGAGCGGCAGGTGCTCGGTGTCGCCCTGGACGGCACGGGGTATGGCGACGACGGCACGATCTGGGGCGGCGAGATCTTCATCGGCAGCGTCGCGCATGGATTCGTCCGGCGCGCGCACCTCCGCCGCGCGACGCTCGTCGGTGGCGACGCGGCAGCACGGCATCCGGTTCAGGCGGCTGTCGGATTCCTGGATCAGCTGGAGGACCTGCCGGACCTTCGCGCAGAGCCGTTTCGACTCGGGCTGCGCTACGACAACGCATCGAAGGTTCTCGCGAGCGGCACGCGGTGCTTCGCCACGACGTCGATGGGCCGACTGTTCGACTGCGCCGCGGCGCTCGCGGGGTTCACTCGGCCCGTGACGTACGAGGGCCAGGCAGCGATCTGGCTCGAGGAGATGGCGAACAACGAGAGCTCGGTCAACGGGTATCCATTCCCGTTCACCAACGGCGAGCTCGATTTCAGGCCGCTCCTTCAGGGCATGGTGCACGACCGCGCGCGTGGCCGTTCGCCGGGCGAGATCTCGGCTGCGTTCCACGCCGGAGTCGCGAGAGGGCTCGCCACCGCTGTCATCGGACTCAGTGCGATGGCTGGCATCGACACGATCGTCGTTTCGGGTGGCGTGTTCCAGAATGAGCTGCTGGTGGCCGAGCTCGTGCCGCTGCTGCGCGCGGCGGACCTGACGGTGTGGGCGAACCATCTCGTGCCACCTAACGACGGCGGAATCAGCCTTGGTCAGGCAGCGATCGCGGCCTGTGGTCCCGGCGCGTAGCGCCATGCACGAGTTGTCGATCGCCCTCGGCATCATCGACTTCGCCACTGAGGAGGCAACGCGGCGAAACTCACGTGTCACGGGCATTCACCTTCGCCTTGGCCCGCTGAGCGGTGTCGTCAAAGACGCCCTGCTCTTCTCGTACGACATCGCGACCGCCGACACCCCGCTAGCCGGCTCGCGGCTCGTCATCGATGAGGTTCCCGTCGTCGTGTACTGCCCGGCGTGCCGCGAGCCCCGCACCCTGGAATCGATGCAGCATCTCGCGTGTCCCACGTGCGGCTCGCCCACGCCGGAGGTGCGTGAGGGACGTGAGCTCGAGGTGGTCGCGCTGGAGCTCGAGCCATGACGCCGGAGCCGCGCCTCGTCGAGGTCCGCCGGAAGGTGCTGAAGCAGAATGACGTCATCGCGCGCGAGCTGCGGGAGCGCTTCGCGAGCGCGGGCGTGTTCGTCGTGAGCCTCGTCTCGAGCCCGGGTTCGGGGAAGACAGCGCTACTCGAGAGGACGCTGGTGGAGTTGGGCGCACGTCGCCGCGTTGCGGCGCTTGTGGGCGATCTCGCCACCGAGAACGATGCCAGTCGGCTCGCCCGAAGCGGCGCGCCCGTTCGCCAGATCACGACGGGCACCGTGTGTCACCTCGACGCGTCGATGGTCCAGCGCGCGCTCGAGGGGTGGGACCTCGAGCAGATCGACGTGCTGTTCATCGAGAACGTCGGCAATCTCGTCTGCCCCGCGTCCTACGACCTCGGCGAATCGCTGCGACTGGTCGTCCTGTCGGTCACCGAAGGCGAGGACAAGCCACGCAAATACCCAACGATCTTCGACACCGCGGACGTCGCGGTGATCACGAAGATCGACCTCGCCTCGGCCGTCGAATTCGATTGGGATGCGGCGGAGCAGAGCATTCAGGCGGTACGTCCGGGAATGCCGGTGATGGGCGTGTCAGCGAAGACCGGCGAAGGGATGGACCGATACATTGGGTTGTTCGATCACCGCTGACTCATCGTCTCGCCGTGCGTTGCCACAAGGCGTAGACTGGCAACCCGATCAGCGTGAGCACGATCCCCCCGAGCGTCGTCGCCGGCCGCGCCACGAGTGCGCTCCCGACGACCCAGAGCGTACCAGCGATAAAGACGAGCGGTACCAGAGGAGACCATGGCGTCCGGTACGGACGCGCGAGCTCCGGGCGAGTACGGCGCAGCACGAGCACGCCCGCGACGGCGAGCGCGAGGAATGGCCAGACGCCTAACACGAACGCTTCGGCGAGCTGCTCGAAGCTGCGCACCCACACCGCGATGATGGCGACCGCAGAGTAGCCGACGATCGCGACGTGCGGTGTCGCGAAGCGTGGGTGCACGCGCGCGAGCGGCCGGAAAAGCAGCCCCGCATCCGCCATCGCGTAGAACACGCGCGGCTGGGTGAGCACGAGGCCGTTCACCGTGCCGAACGTCGAGACGATCACCGCCGACGCTACCGCGGCAGCGCCAATTGAGCCGACGACTCTCACCATCGTGTCACTCGCTACGAGGGGTGACGCGCGCAGAGCCGCGTACGGCAGAACATGCAGGTACGCGGCGTTCGCCGAGACATAGATCGCGACGACGATCGCAGTCCCGGCGAGGAGCGCGCGCGGGAGCGCGCGACCCGGGTCGCGGACTTCGCCCGCCACCGGGAGCATGTCCTGGAACCCATTGTACGCCCACAGTGCCGCGACCAGAGCGAGGCCGACGCCACTCCACCGTGCGTCCGCGGGCGATGGTGCGCCTGCCCCAAATGCGCCAGCGCTCCCGTCGCCGAGCAGAAACGCGACCGCGACGATCGCGGCGAGCCCGGCCATCTTACCTAACGTCGCCGCACCCTGCAGGACGCTCGCACCGCGCACGGTCCGATAGCTCGCAACGGCGACCACGACGATCGCGCCGGCAGCCAGGAGCCTAACGCCGACACCCGAAAGTCCCAGAAGCCTGCCAAGGTACTCGCCGAAGACAACGGCGACCGCAGCGACACCCGTCGGTCCGACAAAGAGATACATCCACCCGAACAGGAAGGCCACCGCTCGCCCATACACTTCGCGAAGGTAGACGAACACCCCACCCGGCTCCGGGAATGCCGCCGCCAGCTCGGCCAACGACAGCGCACCACACAGCGCAATGATGCCACCGACGACCCACACCGTTACGACTCCTGCCGGCGACCCCACGGTGTCGGCGACCGAGGCCGGCACCCGGAAGATCCCGCTTCCGATCGTCACGCCGATGACGATCAGCGTGGTTTCCCAGAAGCCGAGACGCCTCGGGAGCGCGTCAGGCGCGCCTGGAGGCGTGGCCGATGACGGTGTTGGCCGGGATCGGGTCGGTTCGGGTCTGTGAGAGACGCCTGTGGACATGCCAGCCGCCACGCAAGAGGGAATCTGCTACCTAACGCTCCGCAAGAACGTGCACGGCGCCGGCCCAAGCGCAAGAAGTCGATAGCCCGAATAGGCAAGACCTGACAGAATTCACCTACCAATCGAGAAGACCGTGAACTTCGCGTCCTCTACTGTAATGACAGACATGCCAGTGTCTCGCCGAACCATGCTTGGCGTCGTCGCGTCGATCGCTCCGGCACATCTCGCGGGGCGGATGGACACGATCGTTCGTCGAATCGCAACGACCGTCGCGCAACAGAGCGATACCGAGCTGCTCGAGATGAGCGCTCGCGATGCGGTCGCGCGCATTCGTTCGGGCGATCTTTCCGCCGAGGCCTATGTTACTCGCTTGCTGCGCCAGAACGAACGCTCCACGTCGCTCAACTACGTGACCGCGCTGGACGCCGATCGCGTGAAGGAGGCAGCGCGTGCTGTCGACGTGGCGCGTGCGCGCGGCGCGAAGCTAGTGCCCGCTGCCGGGCTGCCATTCGGGGTGAAGGGTCAGATCTCCGTCGCCGGGTATCCGACGCCGGCGGGCAACGCGGCACTGCGGGGCTACGTTCCGAAGCGCCACGCGGTTGTGGTCGACACACTCGTTAGGGCCGGCGCGATCCCGTTCTGCATGACGACCATCCCGGACATGACGGTCTCGGACGGCATCATGCATCAGGTCTCGTCGTACAGCGACGGGTTCGGCACCGTTAGAAACCCGTACAATTCCGAGCGAATCCCGGGCGGGAGCAGCGGTGGCAGCGCCGGCGTGCTCGCGGCCCGCATCGTTCCGGCCGCGCTAGGTCTCGACACCAACGGCTCCATCCGCTGCCCCTCGGCGTTCAGCGGCGTGGCCGGCCTCCGCCCGTCGACCTGGACCATCGACAACGCCCTGAACGGGACTCGGCGAAAGCGCTACTCGGAGGACGGCGTGCTTCTCCCGCCGCTCACTCGACTCGACACCGTCGGACCGATGGCGCGTACCGTCGCCGACGTAGCGTTCGTCGATTCGTTGATCACCGGTGAACGAGCACCGTCTGTCGATCTACGACGTGTTCGCATAGCGATTCCAAACGATGATTTCTGGCAGCACGAGCCGGTCGATCCTGGCGTCGCGGCTGTCGTTCGGGAGGCGTTCGCGAAGCTTCGCGGCGCCGGGTGCACGCTCGTCGAGATCGACTTCGACCGAGAGGTGCGGAGCCTCGTCGGCACAATAGACAAGCCGAGCCAGGCGAGCGTGTTCGGCGCGCAGGGGATGAACGCGCCGCTGCAATCGTCGGAGACGATGGCCGCCTGGCTCCGCGAGAACGCGCCGGACGTGACCGTCGAGCAGATGTACCACGGGCGGCCGATCCGCGATCGCAAGCCGACGCTTCCGTCGGAAGCGGAACAACTCGACGTGCTGCGCGCGACGAATCGCCGTTATGCCGACCTGTATGCCTCGCATCGCGTGGCCGCGATCGCCTATCCAACGATCCCGCTGGTCGCCGCGCCGATTCGCGCTCAGGGTCCGCTGGAACCATTGGGCGAGATGCTCACGCTCAACGGCGTCGAGATCGCTGAGGGATTGGCGATCGCCCGCAACCTGTTCATCGCGCCACGACTCGGGGTTCCGGCGCTGAACATCCCGGCCGGGATCTCCAACGGCTTGCCGGTTGGACTACAGTTCGATGCGCCGCCGGGCCACGACAGCGAGCTCCTGGGTCTGGGTATTGCCGTGGAACGAGTGCTCGGGCGAATCCCCGCTCCGACAATGCAGTAGCTTCGATGCATCGCACTCGTTGAGGAGAGCCAGATGAAACGGAAGCTGTTGATCCCTTCCTTGATTGCCACCGTCAGCGCCACCGGTGTCGCCTCGGCCCAGCAGCCCCCAGCCGCGATTGAAGTTGGAGCGTCCAAGCTCGCGTTGGTGAACCTGCCAGCAAAGGCGAACGCGAAGCTCACCGTCAGCACGCCCGCCTTCAAACCCGGCGGCGACATCCCGTTCGAGAACACGCAGTATCGCGGCAACGTCTTCCCCGGCCTCTCGTGGACCGCGGGGCCCGCAGGAACCAAGTCGTACGCGATCATCATGCAGGATGCCGACGCGATGCGCGCCGACATGCCGATTCTGCACTGGACGATGGTCAACATCCCCGCGACGGTCACGAAGCTCGACGCCGGGATGACGGAACCACCGGCCGGCGCTCAGAACGGGCCGAACATCCGCGGGCCGGACCATCCGTACATGGGGCCGCGTACTCCCGCGGGGCCGAAACATCGCTATCACCTGCAGGTGTTCGCCCTCGACACCACGCTGCCCGACGACGCGCGCGCGACGTACGACGCGCTGATCACCGCCATGAAGGGACACGTGCTCGCGAGCGGCGAAGTCGTCGGACTCGGCCAGGTCGCGCCGTCCGCGGGATCGGAGGAATGACCCCGCGTGGCTGAAACACTGCTCGACGTTAGGCGCGAGCCAAAGGCTCGTGCCTACGGGCTCGTGCAGGCGGCGTTCGACCAGGTGATGGGCGACACCGACGATGCGGTGACGGCGATGGCGACGATGAGCGCGCTCCTGCATCACGGCTTCGACTTTCTCTGGACCGGTTTCTATCGCGTCGTCGCTCCCAACCTGCTGCGCGTCGGGCCCTACCAGGGCACGCTCGGCTGTCTCGATATCCGGTTTGGGAGGGGCGTGTGCGGCGCGGCAGCGGCGGAGCGCCGCACGGTGATCGTCCCGGACGTCAACGAGTTTCCGGGACACATCACCTGCGACGCTCGGTCGCGGTCGGAGATCGTCGTGCCGGTGTTCGGCGGTGGGGGTGAGCTGGTCGCCGTGCTCGACATCGACTCCGAGCAGGCGAACACGTTCGACACCGAGGATCAGGCGGGGTTGGAGCAACTCGTGGCGTGGTTCGCCGGGGAGCCACGGCGGTAGCAGCACGGCATCCGCGGCGCGTGCCGCTGTCGGATTCAGTGCCAATGGTCGATATTCGCCACGACCTCAACCGCGGATCCACCGTCCATGCGTACCGCAGTCTTCGCGATACTGGCCGTCACGGCGACGAGTGCTCTGAGCGTAGCGCAGGCGCCAGCCGGCGCACCGTACCCGCGTCCCCAGGGCACGCACGAGGTGACCATCGAGCGGCAGGTCATGGTGCCCATGCGCGACGGCGTTAGGCTCGCCACCGACCTGTACCGGCCGACCGATATCAGCGGCCCGCTGCCGACGATTCTCATGCGCACCCCCTACAACAAGGGCGCGAACCCGAACGGCGACGCCTCGGCCCGATTCTTCGCGTCGCACGGGTACGCGGTGGCGGTGCAGGACGTGCGCGGCAAGTTCGAGTCGGAGGGGGAGTACCACGTCTACCAGGGCGACGTCACCGACTGGTCCGACATGTTCGACTGGATCGGCGCCCAGCCGTGGTCGACGGGCCGGATCGGGACCTACGGCTGCTCCTACCTCGGCGAAGGTCAGATCATCGCCGCGCAACAGCGCCACCCGAAACACATCGCGGCGATCCCCCAGGCCGCCGGTGGGAACATTGGCCGAGTGGGTCGGCGGCGCGAGTTCTGGGGCTCGGTCGAGGGCGGGACGTTTGCCGTCTCCATCAACTTCGGCTGGATGCCCGTGTGGGCGTCGACGGACAAGGGACACAAGCCGCCACCTAACGTTGAGTTCGCGAGCTTCCTTCGCACCCTTCCGCTCATCGACATGACCGACCGGGCAGGCTCGCCCTCGTGGGATTGGCGGAACTTCCTCGAGCGCTCGCCCGACGACCCGTGGTGGGACAAGCAGGGCTATCTCGCGCCGGACGACAGCGTCACCGTCGCCGCACTGCACATCTCGTCGTGGTTCGACATGGCGGAGGAGGCGCTGGAGGAGGCGGCGCTGTTCAAGACGAACGCGCTCAACGATCGGGCCCGAAATGGGCAGTACGCGATCATCGCGCCCACCACGCACTGCGCGTTCATGGCCGCGAGTAGTGACACCAAGGTCGGCGATCTCGCGGTGGGCGACGCTCGGCTGCACTACTGGGAGACGTATCTCGCCTGGTACGACCGGTGGCTCCGCGACAATGCGCGCGCGATCGATTCGCTGCCGCGACTGCAGTACTACGTGATCGGTCGGAACGAGTGGCGAACGTCGGACACGTGGCCGCTGCGTAACATGCACGCGACCCCCTACTATCTGCGAAGCGACGGCGGGGCCAACACGTCGACCGGTAACGGACGCCTAACGACTGAGAAGCCGGCGGCCAGCGAGCGGTCGGACACGTTCACCTACGACCCGGCCGATCCTGTCCCGTCACGCGGCGGGTCCATCTGCTGCACCGGCAACCCGAAGGACCAGCCGGGCTCGTACGACAACAAGGACATCGAGCAGCGACCGGATGTCCTCGTATACACCACCGACGCGCTGCGTGAAGGGCTCGAGCTCACCGGCCCGATCACCGCCGTCATGTACCTGAGCTCCGATGCGCCGGACACCGACCTTACCGTGAAGCTGCTCGACGTGTTCCCCGACGGGCGGTCGATGAACATGCAGGAGGGAGTCACTCGCGTGCGATATCGCGATTCATACGCGAAGCCGGCCATGATGCAACCGGGAAAGGTGTACGAGGTACCGGTCGACGTCCACGCGACGTCATGGTACCTGCCGCCCGGTCACCGGCTGCGTGTTCAGATCTCGAGCTCGAGCTTCCCGCGGTTCGATCGGAACCTGAATACTGGCGGGAAGAACTACGACGAGACGACGTGGAGAAAGGCGAAGAACACGGTGCACCACACGTCGGCTTACCTGTCGAGGCTCGTGCTGCCCGTGGTGCGCTGAGCGACCTGATTGAGCCCGGGCGTCCGCGGCCGTATCGCGGCGACGAGTGCGTGCGAGCCCGCGCCCCAGCGCGAGATGACGCTGACGGCTTGAGTGAACGGAACGTCCAGGGCATGCACTCGTTGCGGATCGAGAACGTAGACCGCGCCCGCGAGAGGCGTGGGCACCGAGGGGACGAACACAGTGATGCGGCCGTCATCGAGCTCCTCGATGACGAATCCGGGGACCAGGGCGTCTTCGATCTCGACCAGCGCGGGCTTCCACACCTTGTCCTCACTGTATCCGGCGAGCTGTTGCGTGAGACTTTGAAGTAGCGCGAAGCCTGGTAGCCTGGAGAACAGCGATCGCTCGATGCGTTCCCTCGCGGCCCGGCCAACGGCGGTGCGGACCGCGGCACCAACGAGGAAACAGAAAACGAGGAGCAGAATCAGCGCGAGAACGTTTTCGGCGGGCAGCCAGTCTGGCAGCAGTCGCGCGAGTGGCCGCACGAGCCCCATCACCGATGCCATCGCCTTGAGAACGAGCAGAACCGCGAGGTACGCGGGGATGACGATGATGAGGCCACTGATGAGGGTGGCCATCAGGAAGGAACGGGGCCGTTTCATACACTTGATGCAACGAACATTCGGTGGCGCAGGCCATTGGACCTTGGTCGGCGCCGCCGAATGGGTCGAGGTCTCGACGTGACCGTGGAAACCTCATTCGGCTCACGGCGTCGGCAACGGGTAGTCGTTAGGGTCGACGTTCGCGAGGTGAAGCGACTCGAGGAACGTCTTTCGCTCATAGGCTTTCCTGAGCGAGGAAGCAGGCACCGTGTTCCTGAACGCCGCCGCACCTCCCTGCCGGTAGGCTGACTCCCACAGCATCGCGAGCGTGCGCGCGCCGTCGGCGAGACAGGCGATCGTTTCACTGCCTAACGCTGTCCAGAGGCTCTGCAGCGTCGCCGTGCTCTGCCCGCCGCCGAGATCATCGTAGACCTCGCAGATCCGCGTTGGCGGAAGTCGTCGTGCCGATCGTCGCATGAGCTCGAGGCACGCGACACCGGCTTCGTGACCCGCGGTGACCTTCTTCAGCGCCGGCCCCAGTTTCCCGATCGCGAAACCGTCGACCCCCGTTCGCACCTCCTTCGGGAAGACATCGATCATCGTTTCTTCGTACGCCGAGTGTACGCCGGTCGAAGCGCCGTCCAGACCATCGGAGTGCATGGATCCATGAAGCGGTTGGCACGCGTCGCCGACGTAGTGCGACAGAATCCCCGCCGCGCACAGGAACGCGGTTCTCTTCCCGGCCTTCCGCGCGGCCACCATCTCGTCGAACACCTGCCACACGCGGAACGGCAACGAACCCATGTTCACCGTCGTCGCGTTGCTGCTGCTCGCTGATGGCTTCGGTGCATTCCGGTAGAAGTTGATCCACGCGGCGATGTCGAGACGCGCCGGTTTCTTTCCACAGAGCTGATCGAGCGTCTTCCCGTCCGCGCCAGGTAGATCGATGTCCGCGTAGTGATTCCAGTTGTCCTGTGGTCGTGCGGCCTTGCCGCCGCGATTCACGTTCGTCTTCCAGACGATGTCCGGCACGTCGGCGAGCGGCACGAACCGCTTCGGGTCATCGCTCAGCGTCTGCTCGTCCTCTGCGAGCCGCGCGGCGTCGTACGTGATCCGTTCCAGGTTGGCCTCGAGAAAATCCTTGAGCGCGCCCTTGTTCATCGTTAGGCCGTGCGGCGGCGCTCTTCCGGAGGGCGCGCCGAGCGGCCAGCTCCTTCGACGGGAACATGCTCGGATCCACACACCACAACGTTCCGGAATCTCCAGGGGCGGTCTCGAGCGGCTTCTTGCCTCGCGAGCCGATCAGAAAATCCGAGACGTAGTCGGTACCGCCAACGGTGCGATACCGGTAGAACAGCGCCTTGATCACGCCGTTCAGGCGACCCGACGCTGCCCCGTACGCGACGACCTTGCACCCGATCCAATCGAGCGACGCGGTCACCGAATCGAAGTTGAACAACGGCCCGAGTTGGCCAAGGCCGAAGATCCTGGACGTCCACTGCCCCGCGTCATCGACGTCAACGAGGCCGACGTCGAGATTCACCACTGTGTTCGCGCCGCCGAGTCCCGGGTACACGTCGCCGAACGGACGCTTTCTTACTTGCCGCGGCGGCGGCGCGCTCACGCCAAGCCGGCTCCGACGCCCTTTGACCACCGCGAACACTTCGCTGCCCGGCTCACCGACGACGTGTTGATTCGAGAGCGCGCACAAACGAGCGCCGTCGGTCACGAGACACCCGACGGAACCGACGTGCTCCGCACCCTGGACGTCGGTCAACAGCGGGTAGCCGCCGCCGATCAGGTGACTCGTGTATCTGAGGATTGGCGGTGTCGTGCGTCGACCCTCAAAGAGCGAGGCCTTGACGACGCAGGTTGGAATGATCCTCCCGTCATCCAGCTTGCCCTCACGCCGCTCGCGAACGGATACGCATCGCTCGTAATCCGGATCGGTGTCGCGAATAAAAAAGCGCCCGATCGCCGTCGCGAAGACATTGTCGAGATGACAGAGGTGAACGTGGTACGCATCGCGGGCGTCGAGGAGATCCTTCACCGACAGTGAGGAGAAGCTCCTGGCATTGGGATCGAAGTCGCGATTCATTAGTCCGGTGTCGTTGAAGGTCTGCGTGACTTGCTCCGGTTACCAAGCCACTGAGTTGGACGGACGGTCCGTCGCTATTCTCGAGCCAGCCAGAGGTCCTCGCCACTTGAGAACAGCATCTGCAGTGACGTGTGCTCTCTTCGCGGCGCATGCCGCGTCGCTCGCCGCGCAGCAACCAACCGAACGTCCGGCGTGGTGCGCCAGGCTGCCGCGCGCTACCTACGCATCGCTCCCGCGCGTGTCGGTGCCATCGGACTGGTTCGAGGTATACCGCGTCGACCCCGACGTCTACGCGATCTACGAGCCGCGCCAGTGGCAGGAAGTCATCTCGTATCTCATCGTCGGCCGCGAGCGTGCCCTCCTCTTCGACACCGGCATGGGAATGGCCGATATCAGCGCAGTCGTGTCGGCGCTGACGGATCGGCCGGTCGTCGTGCTCAACTCGCACTCACACTACGATCACGTGGGAGGCAACCACGCGTTCGCGCGCGTGCTCTCGCTCGAGCTGCCGTACACCCGAGACCACGCGCGCGGATCCCCACACGCCGAGGTTGCGGGTGAGGTCGCGCCGGGTGCGCTCTGTGGCGCGCTGCCCGCCGGATTCGACACTGCCACTTACCGCGTTCGACCGTGGCGCATCACCAGCATCGTGCACGAGGGCTCGCGTATCGACCTGGGTGGCCGTTCGCTCGAGGTGCTGCACGTGCCAGGGCACGCCCCGGATGCGATTGCCCTGCGCGACGAGGCGCACGGGCTGCTCTTTACCGGCGACACGTTCTACGAAGGACCGATCTACGTGTTCAGCCCCGGAGCAGACTTCAACGCGTACACGCGGTCCGTCGAGCGGCTCGCCGCGCTCACGCCGGCGCCCCGCAAGCTGCTCACGGCGCACAACGTCGCTGCGTCCGACCCGCATTTCCTCGCGGCGCTCCGCGACGCCGTGCGAAAGGTCGCGTCGGGCGCCGTTGCCGGGACGCGCGACGGCACGCTCGTGACGTACGAGTTCGACGGGTTCTCGATCCAGTTGCCCGTCCAGAAGGCACCCACTGGCCAGCACAATCGTTAGGGAAACACCGGCGCTCGGTGACCAGCCGGCCGATGTGGGCAGCAACGCCACCTGTGCTCGATCGACCAGACCACTGTAGCGGGCCCCCGGCGCGTCCGATAGAATCGGTGTCGATCGCCCACCCATGCCCCGCTCGCAGATGCCCAGCAGACGTGATTTTCTGAAGACCTCCGCCGCCGTCGGCGGATCGGTGCTCGTCGGCGCCACTGCGCCCGGCCTCCTCGGCGCAGCCGCGCCCGAGCCCCTGCGCGCCCCCATGCGCCTCCTCATCCTCGGCGGCACCGGGTTCATCGGACCCCACCTCGTGAAGCACGCCGTCTCACGCGGCCACAAGGTGACCATCTTCACACGCGGCCGACGCGACGACAGCATGCTGCCGTCCGACGTCGAGCGCCTGGTCGGCGACCGCAACGGTCAGCTCGCCGCGCTCGAGGGCAAGCAGTGGGATGCCGTCGTCGACGACTCGGCCACGAATCCCGATTGGGTGCGCCAGTCCGCAACGCTGCTCAAGGGCAACGTCCCGCAATATCTCTTCACGTCGTCCACCGGCGTCTACTACCCCTACCTCAAGAAGGGGCTCGACGAGTCGACGCCGCCGCTCCTCGAGGGGGACCAGAAGGACGGCTCGGTGGCGTACGGGACGGCGAAGGCGCAGTGCGAGAAGATCGTGTTCGATACCTTCGGCAACGGCGGGATCGTCGTGCGGCCGTCGTACATCGCTGGCCCCGGCGATACGACCGATCGCTTCCCGTACTGGCCCGTGCGCCTGCCTCGCGGTGGCGAGGTGCTGGTGCCCGGCAAGCGCGAGGACACGGCGCAATTTATCGACGTGCGTGACCTCGCCGAGTTCATGGTGAAGCTGCTGGAGGACAAGCGCTCGGGACCTTACAACGTCGCTGCCCCGAAGGACCCGATCACCATGCGAGAGTTCGTGGAGCAGGCGGCGCGCGCGCTCGACCCTTCGGCAGGCTCAGGGCAGCACGCCAAGGTCACGTTCACGCAGGTGGACGACTACGACTTCCTCACCGAGAACAAGATCTTCAGCATGGTGCCGTGGGTGATTCCGACGGGGAACAACTTCGGTCACACGGCGATCAGCAACGCGCGAGCCAAGGGCGCGGGCCTCTCATTCCGTCCGCTCGCCACGACGGTGCGCGACACGCTCGCCTGGTGGTCGACCGTCCCGGAGGAGCGCCGGAACGCTCCGCATTTCGCGCTCACGCCCGAGCAGGAAACGACGGTGCTCGCGGCGTGGAAAGCGAAGAAGGGAGCCTGATCCGTAACGGAGTCATCGGCGTTTCGAGGTCGGATACACGACGGCCGCGCTTCTCGAGTGACGGCGCGGCCGATCGTTAGGCTGCACCGGTGGCACACTGTCGTTAGGTACGCTCCCCGCAGTGCCGAGGCGGTACCGGGTGGGCGGACTCGTGCCACTGACCTGGTGATTGACAGGCACGAGGGTTCGGTCATTAGTCCCGCCAAATGTGGGGTCCCGCCGGAGTAACCCGTTCGCATCTGTTCGGCGAGACCAGCTTGCCGTAATTTCGCCGACTCGGAGTTCGCGAGGCCACGGCGTGAGGTATGAGCCGGCACGGCTGCATCTACGAATCGAAGCGGCGCTCGATGCCCTGTGCCGGGCCGAGCGCGAGGTCGTCGTCGCGGCAAGACTTCAGCACCCGCGATGGACCACTGCGTAGACCTGTCCGCGTTAGGCGTGATGGCGGCCGCTGCACGGCGCCCACTCGCTTCGACATCCCCGGCCACATACGCGAGGCGCGCGCTGGCGCCACGCGATGCAGGAAGGGGCACTCGCAAGGTCGTCTTCCCACTGCCAACCGGAGGTCGATTCAAATGAGAACTCGTCTCACTGTGTTCACAGCGGCCCTGCTGTTCCTGGGGACGCGATTCGCGTCGGCGCAGACGCGGATCATCAACGGCACGGTGACCGACTCGGCAACTAGCGAGGCAGTCACCAGCGGCCAGGTATCGGTCCAGGGGTTGGTCATCGCGATCGGCATCAAGAGCGATGGCACGTTCAGCATCACGGTTCCCGATCGGGCCGTGGTCCTGCTCGTCCGCAGCATTGGATTCAAGAGCAAGGCGCTCGATGTGCCGGCAACAGAGAACACGGTCCGATTCCGCCTGGCGAAGGACAATTTCCGACTCGAGGCTGTCGTGGTGAGCGGACAGGCAACTGCCGTCGAACGGAAAAACATCGCGAATTCCGTGGCGACGGTGAGCGCGGACCAGCTGGTAGCCGCACCGACAGCCAGTGTCGAGACTGCACTCCAGGGGAAATTCGCCGGCGCCGACATCGGTCAGAACAATGGGGCACCCGGCGGCGGCAACATCGTCCGGATGCGCGGCGTGACATCGGTCATCGGAACTTTCCAGCCGCTCTACGTGGTGGATGGCGTCATCGTCTCCAACGCCGAGATCGGGCGCGGGACCAACCTGCTCACCCGCGCCAACACGACGCAGGGCATCGTGCCCACCGTGGACAACCAGGACAACGCGATCAACCGCATCGCCGACATCAACCCAAATGACATCGAGAACGTCGAAGTGCTGAAGGGCGCGTCGGCGTCGGCAATCTATGGATCCAAGGCGGCCAACGGAGTCATTCTGATCTCCACCAAGCGCGGGCGATCGGGCGCGCCGCAATTCACCGTGTTGCAGCGGTTCGGCGCCTCGTCGCTCAGCAACAAGTACGGCACCCGGTGTTTCAAGAGCGCTGAGGAAGCGCAGGGGGTCTTCGGCGGCAACGCAGGCGACCAGTGGACGGCCGCCAAGGGCGCCTGCCACGACTTCGAGGATGAGCTGTACGGCGGGGCCGCGCCGTCGTGGGAAACCTCGGGCAGCATGAGCGGCGGCAACGACAATTCCAAGTACTTCGCGTCGCTCCTGCTCAAGCACGAGGACGGAATCATGCCGCGGACGTACGCGGACAAACACGGTCTCCGGCTCGGTCTGGACCAGAACATCGGGTCGAAGGTCATCCTCTCGCTCGGCGGCGACATCCTCCACAACGCCAACGACCGCGGACTCTCGAACAACGAGAACAATGGCTCGCCGCCGCAAGCCGCCTATTCATCGATGCCGAGCTTCATCGATTATCGCGGCGTCTGTCCGAACGGCTCGCGCGTCACCGATCCGGCCAACCCCTGCGCCGGAGCGACGTTTCCGTCCACGGCGCCGTACGCCTTCAGCAACCCCTTCCAAACGGTCGCCTTGCTGGTGAACAAGGAGATCGTGTGGCGGGAAATCATGACGGGACATCTGGACTACAACATGCTGACGACCCCGAGGAACACGCTTCGCTTCTCGGCGAACGGTGGGGGCGACATTTTCACGCAGAAGAATTCGGTGTACTCGCCACCCGAAATGCAGTTCGAGCAGACGCGCGGCATTCCCGGTACGTCGGCGACCGGATTCGGTCAGAGCCAGAGCTTCAACATCAACGGCAACGTCGTCTACACGTACAACACGGGCGGCGGCTCGACCGCCACCACCCAGGGCGGTATCCAGTACGAGACAGGAGATTTCGACCGAAACAACACCTTGGCCAACAATCTGGTCGGCGGTCAGTTCAACGTGCAGAGCGGGACCGTCATCGCCGTGCAGCAGTATCGCGAACACGCGCGCTCGCTCGGGTTCTTCGCCCAGGAGGAGTTCCTGACCATGAACGAGCGGTTGATGCTCACGCTCGGCGGACGGGCCGACAAGAGCAGCAACAACTCGCACTCGGACAAGGTCTACTACTACCCGAAGGCTTCCGTTTCCTACCGCGTCCCGATTTCCGGGTTCTTCTCGGAGCTCAAGGTGCGCGCAGCCGCGGGCCAATCCGGGAACCTGCCGACGTATGGTCAGAAGTTCACCGAGCTTCGCCCGGCAAACATCAATGGGCTCGCGATCTCGTCGATCGCGACGGTCGTCGCCGACACGGGAGTTCGTCCGGAGCGACAGACGGAATACGAGGCTGGAGTCGACGCCACGCTATGGAGCGGGCGCGCCAATCTCGAGCTCACCGGCTATCAAAAGCAGATCAAGGACCTGTTGCTCACGAAGACGCTCGTTCCAACGGCCGGATTCGCGCAGCTTGTGTACAATGGGCCCGAGATTCGAAACCGGGGCCTCGAGGTCGCGGTCAACGTATTCCCGGTCCAGACGCCACGCTTTGCGTGGAACTCCCGGGTGATGTTCTTCCGGAATTACTGCGCGGTCATGTCGGGGCTGCCTAACGCCTTCCAGCCCATCTCGTTCTTCAACTTCGCCCAGTTCGCCACCACCGAGCTCCAGGATGGCAAGTCGTGCACACAGGTCACCGCGAACGACACCCTGGGGCGACTCGGCCCGAACGACACGATAAGACCGGACGGCACCCAGGGCGAGATCGGCGAGGTCGTATCGCGAAAGATCGGCGAGAATAGCCCCACCTGGCGCGGCAGTCTGGGCAACGACCTGTCGTACAGGAAGGTCAAGCTGTCCTTCCTGCTCGAACGACAGTCGGGCGGGCTGATCACGAACTTCAGTCGATTCACGTACGACGCGGTCGGTACGTCCAAGGACGAGGTGGTCGCGCAGAGCGGGCTTCCAACGGGCAAGGAACGAGTCAGCTCCAACGCCGCGTACGGTTCCGCTACGTGGGACGCGAGCTACTGGAAGCTCCGCGAAGCAACTCTCAGCTACGAGGTTCCGGCGAGCGTGGTCCACCGGTACTGGGGCGGCTCTCGCTACCTCCGCCTCAATGTCACGGGCCGCAACCTGTATACCTGGTCGAAGTATCTGAAGATCGGCTACGACCCCGAAGTGCAGCAGGTGGCGCGCTCACTGGCTGCGGAATCGACGTGGGAGCTCTGGGCGTATCCGCCCAGCCGGAGCTTCTACTTCACCATCGACTTGGGGTTCTGACCATGACCTCACTGCTGAAGATTTGCGCTACGCGCGCGAGGGCCATGACGGTGGCCGCGCTGGTCACCTCGAGCCTAACGCTCGGTGCCTGCAACAACTTCGAGTCCCCCGATCTGAACGCAGCGACAACCCAGGACCTCACCGGAACGCCAACCCGCGTTGGGATTGCCACGGCTGCTCAGGGGCTCCTGGGATCCGTGCAGGGAACCAATGTCGGTGCACGGAACATCTTCTTCACGAACGCCGTCCTCATGGGGATTCACGGGCGCGAGGCGTACGACCTCGATGTCAGCAACCCTCAGATCATCGCGCCCCTCTACACCTCGGTCGCAGGCAGCGCGTTCCAGAACCTGACGACGTGGACCAGCCCGTACGCGACGATGAATCAGGCGAACATCGTCATCAAGGGCGCGGAGACGGCCACGGGCCTCGAGCCGGCGGAGCGCGAAGGCTTGAAGGGATTCGCCGAGACGATCAAGGCGCTGGAGTTGTTTTACGTGATCCGCCAGACGGACGAGAGTGGCGCGGCGGTCGATGCGCTCGAGTCTCCGACTCTCGACCCACCTCCGATCGCGTCGAAGGCCGAGGTCTATACCGCGATCCTTTCCTACCTGGACGACGCGAAGACTCATCTCGACGCCGGCGGGGCATCGTTCTCGTTCACGATGCCCACCGGTTGGGGGGCGTTCAACACGCCAGCGACGTTTCTTCAGTTCAACCGAGCGCTCCGAGCGTGGGTAAACATCACGACGCTGGCGTTCGCCGACGCGCTGACCGACCTGAACGCGTCGTTTCTCGACCCGGCAAAGCCCATGTCGTACGGGGCCTATCACAGCTTCAGTACGACGCCCGGGGACGCACTGAATGGCGCGTATGATCCGACGGCGCGGCAACTCTACGCGAGCCGGGAGTTCGCGGACTCGGCGCAACTCAAATCGCCGGGCGGTGCACCGGACGACCGCTTTACGACGAAGCTCATTACGCTGAACGCCCTCACCGGCGGTGCGACCGATTCGGTGACCCGTTACGGCTTCAACGTTCGCTACGCGTTCAACATTTACCCCACCAACACCTCGCCGGCGGTGGTGATGAAGAACGAGCAATTGTTGCTCATGCGAGCGGAGGCGAACATCGGCCTCGGCAACAGTTCGGCGGCGATCGCTGACATCAACCTGGTGCGCGCGGCGTCAGGGGGCTTGCCGCCGATCTCCGATCCGTACGTGCCTAACGCAGCGCTCAAGCAGCCCGGGGTGTGCAGCACAGCAGCGTGTACCGCCGCAGCCATCCCCAGCACGGCACTGCTCGAGGAGCTGCTGTACGAGAAGCGGTATTCCCTCATGTACGAGAACGGAGACCGCTGGGTCGACGCCAGAAAGTATGGCCGAATTCAGGATCTGGAGCGGGATCGCGAGGGGGACATCAACTGGACGTATCTCATGATCCCGGTCAACGAGTGCATCCAGCGGGGGGCAAATCAGCCGTCGGGGTGTACCACCACGCCGCCGTTTTTCGCCAATCCGATTGCCGCCTACTGAGGTGACCCCGATCAGGGCGACGTAGCAAACGGTCAACCGTTGACCGGTACGGTAGGGGCGACGCCGCCCTTACCGTACCGGCCTTTACCACCGCTGGCTGCTGACCGTGCCCTGACGAAGCGCGAACTACTGCCGGTTGATCAGGAACTGCTGAATCTTCCCGTCGGGCGAGCGATACATGGCCGTTCGGGCGGGCGTCTTCCCGACCTTGTAGTCGACGATCGCCACCTCCATACCCCCGCGCTCGACCGTCTGCCTAACGACGACATCGGTGACCTTGCCGTTCGCGGCCAGTGAGGCGCGATCCTTCGCGAGGTGCTCGTCCGTGAGCAACGCGTTGAAGTCGTCGCCGAGCGTGGAGCGATCGACCTTGCCCTGCTCCACCGACGCGAGGAACGCCTTCGCCGCCTCGAGCGCGGTTGGCCCGGCGATCTTCGGCACGTCGGCGTGCGGGGAGAGCTTGGCGATGAGCGCCGAGGTGATCTCTCCCGTCGCGGCAAAGTCCGCGTTCGCGAGCGTGACGATGCCTGACCGCGTCGCGGGAATGACGATGTTCTGCGTCACGATGCCGGCGATCCCGCCCCCATGCGAGAAGATGATCGCGTCCCCCGTTTTCTGCACTCCGAGCCCGCAACCGTAGGTCGTCACCCGCCCGTCGGTCAGCACCCGCGGCGTCGTCAGCTTGGCGTACGACGCAGGACTGAGCACTTTGCCATCGATGAGCGCGAGATCCCACTTGAGCAAGTCGGTCGGCGTCGACCAGATCGCGCCCGCGGGACCGATCCATCCCTGCGCTTCCGGTGCGACCGCCGTGGGATCCGCGAGGGCGTACGACGTGTAGCCCTTGGCGGTATTCGAATCGTTAGGGATTCGATCGAAGGCCGTGCGCGTCATGCCGACCGGGGTGAAGATCCGTTCCTTCATGAACTCGCCGACCGATTTCCCCGATGCCGTCTCGATCGCCTTGCCGAGGATGAGGAAGTTCGTGTTGCTGTACGACCACCGCGATCCCGGCTCGAAGTCGAGCGGTCGAGTGGCGTAACGCGCGATGACGGTGTCGGTCGGTTCCGGCTTCGCCATCTCTCGCACGACGAAGTCGAGTGGGTAGTAGTCCCGATAGCCCGAGACGTGCTGCCCGAGCTCCATGAGCGTGATGTCGTTCGCTCGCGTCGCCGTCGGGACGTACTTCGCGACATGATCGTTCATCGACAGCTTGCCCTCCTGCTCGAGCAGCAGGGCGGAGCTGCACGTGAACTGCTTCGTGACGGAGCCGATGCCGAACATCGTCGTTGGGGTCACCGGCAGCTTCGGGTCGAGCGATCGGTAGCCGTAGCCTTTCGCGAGGACGACTTTCCCGTCCTGCATGACGCCCACGGACAATCCGACGAGGCGTTTTTCCGCGACGACGCGTTGAATGAGGGTGTCGACGGCGTTGACGTCGATTGCCGGGACTGAAACGGTTGGCGGGGGCGGCGGCGTGGAGGCAGCCGGCTCTTTCGCGGGGGCGTTGGTGCACGCCGCGAGCGCCGTGAGGGCGAGAACGATGTAGTTGCGCATGCCAGTAACGTGAGCCGGCTGGCGCGAACTCGCAAATGGTCGGGCGACAACCGGCATGTCGACTGCGTGCCGCGGCCGTGGCGCTTCGGCCACAGGGTGCGCTGGTCACACCTCGCGTTGATCCCGAATCGAGGGCCTTAACGATCCCCGTGTCCCCTGCCGGCTGCGGAACACCGCGTGCTTTTATCGTGCGCGGTTAGAGGTCCGGTTCTCAACGCGCCCGTTTACCCTTCGCCAACCACTGGAGACCCGCAATGAAGTTACCTGCCGCCGTCACGAGATTCGCCAAGTCCGAAGACGGTATCGCCGTCACCGAGTATGGCTTGCTCATCGCATTGGTCGCGGTGCTGCTCATCGGCGTCGTGACGATCTTCGGCAGCTCGATCTCGAGCTGGTTCGCCAACAAGACGAACACGATCACCTCGTTCTGAGCGCGGTATGGCCGGAGGGAGACGAGGGTGCCGATTCATCGTCCGCACCCTCGTCTCGCATCGCGAGCTGATGGAACCCCAACGCCCTCAGAAGCTGTGGCGCAGCGTCAGGCTCGTGTACGTAGTGGCCTTGTACGGTGCGGGAATGATGTACCCGTCGCCCGTCCCGCCCTCGGCCGGCGTCGCCAGCCCCGTGATGTTCGGCCCCACAAAGAGGAAGCTGTAGAACGTCTCGTTGGTGAGGTTGTCTGCGCCCGCGAACGCGTCGAGCGTCCAGTGCCGGCTCAGCGTGTGCCGATAACCGATCCTCGCGCCTAACACGTCATAGGCTCGCAGGTACGTCGAGTTGTCGAACGTCACCGGCACCTTGTCGACGTGCTGGTACGTGCTCGTGAGGTATGCCCCGACCCGCGTGCCGAGATCGATCCCCGCGCTCAGCATGTTGCGCGGCACGCGCGCCACTTCGTTCCCGGAGAAGTCCTGCGTGTTGGCGGAATTGTTCGCGTCGCTCTTGAAGTCGATGTACTTCGCGTCGGTGAAGGCATACGAGGCCCAGGGGCGCACGCGTGAAAGCAGCTGCTGCGGCCGGTCGACCACGAGCGCGCTGAGTGACGCCTCGAGCCCGCGGTTCCGCTGTTTGCCCGCGTTGATCGTCGACGTCACCGCGCTGACGGTCTGCGACACGAGCTTGTCGGTATTTTCGAGATCGAAGAGACTCGCCTGCGCGCTCAGCCGGTTCGAGAACAGGCTGCCCTGCGCGCCGATCTCGTACTGCACGGCGCGCTCCGGCTTGAGCGCCGTATTGAGCGCCCCGTTGTTGCTGACCACCTGGCTCAGGAGCGGCGGCGTGTATCCGGTCCCGACCGTCGCGTAGACCGACCCGGCGGCGCCGAACGCCTTCGTCACGGCCACCCGCGGTGTGAACACTGCGTCGAACTTCTTCACGACCTCCGTCGTCGTGTTGGTGAGCTGACCGTTGCTCAGCATGTTGCGAATCGAGAAGCGGTTCTGGTTCACGCTCGCCCCGGCGGTCACCGTCACTTCGGCCGGCAGTCCAAGGCTCCACTCCGTGAACACGCTCCCGTTCTCCGCCCAATTCTCCTGCGCAGTTGGCCGCTGCGGGTTCGGTGGTGCGGGAATGATGAACACGCCGTTCGAGGTGAGGCTGGTCAGCTGGACCTGGCCGCCTAACGTCGCGTTGAGGCTCACGCCGCCCCACTGGTTCGCGAACGAGAACACCGACCGTCCACCAACGTTCGTCTGGTTGACGTCCGTGTAGCCGTGTGCGAACGGCTGGTTGGACGTGCGGCCGCTGCCGAAGACCGTCGTACGGTTCGTGAAGTGCTCGGCGAACCGGTATTGGTCCGACACACCCGCCACGAACGTGTTGAGCTTGATGTGCGAGTCGTTCGCCAGATACAGATCGTTGCTCTTGGCCTCGCGGCTGTAGAACGGCGTGCTATCGATCTCACCGGCCAGCTCCTCGAACGATCGATTGTACGAGAAGTAGCCCGACAGCGTCTGGTTCTCGCCAATGTTCACGTCCGCGGTGCCATGCCAGTACTCCTTCCCCGACCCGCTGTGCGGGCGGAACGAGTCGAAGTCCTGGTGCGCGTAGTCGATCACCGCGTTCGAGTTCGCACCGGACGTCTCGAAGCTGGTCGTCGTGCGGAGCAAGCCGTAGTTGCCAACCTCGACGTGTTGCGTGAACCCCGTCCGATCCGGTTGTGGCCGGGCAGTCGTGAAGAGCACCGCGCCGCCGATCAAGCTGCCGTACTGGCTCGACGACGGCCCGCGGATGATCTCGACTCGCCCGAGTCGCGTGAAGTCGATGTCGTCGAGGACGGTCGAGCCGCTGGCGTCGGTGACCGGAATGTCGTTCAGGAACACCTGGTAACCGAGACCGTTGAAGTTCGCCGAGTTGCCGACGCTCGGGTAATAGCCGCGCAGCGTTATGCGGGCGCCGCCGAACGGCGTGCGCGACTGCATGAACACGCCCGGTACCGTGTTGACCGCGCTCTCGAGCGTAACGCCGCTCGCGCGCTGCAGGTCGGTCTCGGTGAGCGTCGTCGTCGCCGGAGTCGTGCGCGTCGCGACGATCTGCATGCCGGGCAGCTCCGTCTTCGACGGCGTGAGGCGGATGCGGAGCGGTTCGGCCCCACCGGTCACGGGCACCTCGGTGTCGAGATAGCCGATGCTCTTGACCGTGAGGCGGCTGATCGCATTCCGTGTGGTGAGGGCGAAGCCGCCAGCATCGTTGGTGAGGACGCCGTTCGTCGTACCGGTTACGGTGACGGCAGCACCAGCGATAGGCTTTCCGGTCTGTCGGTCGACCACCGTCCCGCCGATGGTGACCTGGGCGGCAATCACTCGCGGCGCGAGCAGGACTGAAACAGCCGCGAATGCGGCAATGGCGAACATTCGGTGGATCGTCATTCTGGCGGGGTTGGGATGAGCTATTGCGGACCCGTGAACAATCGCATGCTCGCCTATACGGACAACCCCTGCGCAACGCTCGATTCAGCGAGCAGCGGCCGACCGTCAAAGCAAAACGCCCGGCCATCGTTAGGCCGGGCGCTCGCATTCTCATATCCCGCAATCACTTTGCAAACTGGGGCGGGTGGATTCGAACCACCGACCTCCTGATTAACAGTCAGGCGCTCTGCCAGCTAAGCTACACCCCAAGAACCCGCCTCACGCGGGAGTCATGGAATTTCACCGGAGTGTAGCCCGAAAGCAACGGTTCGGCTCGAATCCGGCCGATCCGGTCAGCCTGGGCGCCGCCTAACAAACCGCCGTATGTTTACGGCCTGGGCTTCGCCTTGTTCGCCGTGTCCGACGCGCGCCCCCGCGTCCCCACCGGCTGCCCACGCGTCGACAACGTGTCACCCGCCACACCCGGTTTCCCCGTACGACCCGGACCACCCGCCGTGCTCTCCGGATACGTCCGCGTCAACGACGTGTCCTGCTTCATCGCTGGCGCCACTGCACCCGAATCCGGCGACTTCGAGTAGTCCGTCCGGCCGCCCTTCGCGTTACACGCCGCAAGGCCGACGGCGACCCCCACCCACATCAATCCACGCGCGCCAAATGCAAACTGCATGAGCATCCTCCTCTCCGTCCTCTGATCGCGCTCGCCCAAGCGCACTCGATTCGTTCGATCGCTACCGTCGCGGTTCCGACTCGGGCCCCGCTTGCCGTTTCGCTCGATCGGGTCGTGCCTCCTGCGGCTCGTGCGCCGAACGAATGCCCCGACCGATCACCGACTCGTCATAACGCGAGAGCAGCGCCGCGGGATCATCGTAGATCTCCACCGCACCGCGAAGCTCCTCGTCACCGTGGCCCCCACACCGCACGCCGATGATCCGCACGCGAGAGCGCGTCGCCGCCTCGACATCGTACGGCGTGTCGCCAACCATCACGCACTGCGCCGGACCGACGCCCGCCTTGTCCACCGCCACACGCACGATGTCCGGGTCCGGCTTCGACCGATTCGCGTCACTCGAGCTGGTCGTCTCGTCCACCAGCCACTCGGCGCCTAACGCCGAGAGGAGCCCGCGGAGCTCGTCGTCGCTCGCTGACGTCGCCACCACGAGCGTGGCCCCGTCATCGCGCATCCGCTCGAGCAGCTCGCGCGCCTGGGGGAATGGCTTCACGAGCGGCAGATACTCCTTCGCGAAGATCGCCTTCGATCGCTCCACGAGCCGCTTCCCTTCCTCGCTGTCCGCGGCGATGCCGGTGAGCTTCGCCAACAGCTTGTCCGACCCCATGCCGATCAGCGGTCGCACCGTTTCCGAGCCGATATCGAGATTTGCCTCGCGTAAGGCATCCGACCACGCCTGCGCGTGCGCGTCGTTGCTGTCGAGCAGCGTGCCGTCGATGTCCAGCAACACGGCTTCGATCGCGCTATCGCTCGAGGGTTCAGTCGGGCGGCGATCGTCCACAGGACCGGTCACCGTGCTCTCCGCTTCGTGCGCCGCTCGAGGACGACCTCGCCGGCAACGATCATGTACCGGATGATGCGGTGTCTCACCTCGGGAAAGCTCGCGATGCGGTCCTTGAACCGGTCGTTCGACAGCACCGACGCGTCGAGCTCGCGGGCGAACGTGAGGATGAAGTAGTCGGCATCCGTGCCTGCCGGCGCCTGCTGGATCTCGCCCGCCTTCACGAGCACCTCGTAGCCGTTCGGGTCGTCGATCTGATGACGCAGCGCGGCGTCCGCGACGAGAATCGGGGTGAGCCCATCCTCGGTGAGTCGATCGCGGACGAGGCGCACGTTCGCGAGACGCGCCGAATTCTTCTCCGTCGAGTGGGCGACGTTGGAGGCGTCGACGATGACGCGCTCCGATTGCGGCCTCGGGCCGACCTTCGCCGGCTGATTCGCGTTAGGCGTCTCCTTCCGCCGGCCCCGGCGCACGGCGGCGGGTCGACGCGACCGCCCTTCCTTGACGCTCGAGCGCGATTCGTTCCGCACGTTCCGCACGTTGGCTGCTCCGCGTGGATGTGGCCCGAAGGGACGGGCATCGCCCGTCCCTTGCCTGTCACCGCCACAATTCAGGGTTCGTGCCGCAATTCGGGCCCGAGCGCTGGAACGTGCTCAGCCGCGACGGCCCGTATCGGACTTGGCCTTCCCCGTGTCTGATTTGCTCTTCGACTTCGACGTCGTATCGCTCATCGAGCCCGAAGCGCCGCTCGCGAGGGACTGCTGCAGTTGCTGGCCCTTATCGAGGTGCTCCTGTACGTCCTTCGTCGCCGCAGTCACGTGCTGCTGCAGACTCGAGTTCTGAGCCTGCGCGGACTGCAGCAGGCTGAGCACCTGCTGATGCCCCTGCACCTCCGCGTTCACGAAGGCCGAGTCGAACGCCGCGCCCTTGAGCTGCCGCACCTGATCCATCGCCTGCGTGTGCATGTTCACGAGCTCCGCTACGACCCCGGTCGCACCACTGGGACCGGCCGTGCCGGGTTGTGCCGCGCTCGCTGCTGCCGAGCGGCTCGTGTCTGTACCGGTCTTCGGCGTGCCACTCGTCTTGTTCGCACCCGACATCAGGACACCTGACAGGTCGATCTTGGCCGCCTTCGCGATCTGTCGATCCTGCTGCAGCGATTTCGAGTGATCGGCGACGAGCTCTCGTGCGAATGATTTGACCTTGGCGCTGCGCGCCATTCGCTCCGCGAGCTGCCCATCACGCACCTCGCTCTGGTCGACGACCGCCAATACCTGGAGAATCTCCGGGTCGCCGCCGGTGATCTTCATCGAGCTGGTGGTTCCGGTAGTCGATCCCGGCGCGGTCGCGGCGGCCGTCGCGCCCGCACTCGGCGCCATCGCGGTCGCCGCGGTGTCCGTGCGCGCGACCTCGCCACTCGACGCGGCCGCGGTCGCACTGTCGGCATTGTTGCGGTTGCCTTTGCTGCAGGCCGTGAATGCGACGAGCGTCGAGCACGCCGTCGCGGCTGCAATCCCTTGCCATTTGTTGAGCATACTGCCGCCTCCCTTTCTGAAGCCACAGCCCGCCACCGCACTCGCGGCACGGACAGGCGAGGGGTCGGCAAGCAAGGAGCGTGCTGCGGCCGGAGGCGGCAATCGAAAGGGCCGGTCTCTCGACCGGCCCTAACGAGTGAGTCCGCTCCAACGTCAACCGTTGGGGCGCGAAGCAATTGGCTCAGTCGACCTTGTCCTTGATCGCCTTCGCCTGATCCAGGTGCGCCTGCACCTTCGGCTTCGCCTCGGCGATCGCGGCCTTGAGGTCCGCGTTC
>Ga0207674_10000237_pt1 | contig 68721 bp, 77 predicted proteins | sample KBSCornC72_FD_184303 | JGI IMG/M metagenome (GOLD analysis project Ga0207674, IMG submission 184303) | Corn rhizosphere microbial communities from Kellogg Biological Station, Michigan, USA - KBS Corn C7-2 (SPAdes) (version 2) | ecosystem: Host-associated > Plants > Roots > Rhizosphere > Soil ...
ATGTGCGCGGCGAGCGCCGCCTCGGTCAGTGGACCGTTCCCCAGTGCCGCGACCGCGGCTTCGATCGACAGCCCGTCAGGCGCCGCGACCGCGGCTTCGATCGACAGCCCGTCAGGCGCCGCGACCGCGGCTTCGATCGACAGCCCGTCAGGTGCCGCGCTCGCGTTCGGTGCGCCGTTCATCGCGCGCCGATGACGGTGCGCACGTCGAGCAACTCGGGGAAGAACGAGTGCTCGAGCGCACGGCGCAGGAACGCAACGCCCGACGAGCCGCCGGTTCCCGGCTTGTAGCCGATGATGCGCTCGACGGTCTTCATGTGGCGAAAGCGCCAGAGCTGGAAAGCTTCCTCGACGTCGACGAGCTTTTCGCACATGTCGTACGCATCCCACCATTGCTCGGGATCCTCGTAGATGCGGGCGAGCACGGGGACCAGATCGGCATTGCGCACGTACGGCTTGGTGACGTCGCGCACGAGCGATGCACGTGGCACCGGAAGCCCGCGTCGTGCGAGCAGGCGCAGGAATTCGTCGTAGAGCGACGGCGCGTGCAGCAGCGCGTCGAGCTCGGCGAACGTCGCGGGCTCGTGGCGGAAGACGTCGAGGATCGCGGCCTGCTTGTTGCCGAGCAGGAACTCGATCGCACGGTACTGCGCCGACTGGAAACCGGACGCTGTTCCCAGCGCCGGCCGGAACGCCTCGTATTCGGAAGGCGTCAGCGTTTCCAGCACCGCCCATTGCTCGAAGAGCTGCTTCTGGATGAGCTTGACACGTGCCAGGATCTTGAAGCACGGCTCGAGCGCGTCGGCGCGCACGTGCGCGATCGCCGCGCGAAGCTCGTGGATCATGAGCTTCATCCATAGCTCGGAAACCTGATGCTGGATGATGAACAGCATCTCGTCGTGCCGGGGCGCGTCGTCCGCACCGCGCGACACCGGCTGCTGCGCGTCGAGCAGCCGGTCGAGACGCAGATAACCGCCGTAGCTTTGGCGGTCGCGCAAATCGGTGACAATACCGGGCTCGAGCTCCGCCATGATCCTTCCAGCGCACCACGCCTTCGCGGCATCAACTTCGACCGTCGTGCATCTTACGCTTCGCAACGCACGCGACCGATGCTCCGCCCGATGACGGCGGCATTGCGCCCGGGCGCACTTCTCTGCCTGCTCGGCTGCCTGCTGTTCGTCGTCGCTTGCAGCGATCGCGGTCCCGCAACGCGCCGCATCAAGCTCGCCGAATGCCGGCTGCCCAAGGTGGCGCAGGCGGTGCAATGCGGCACGCTGGACGTTCCCGAAAATCGCCAGCAGCCGAACGGACGCCGGCTGTCGATCTTCGTCGCCCTGCTGCCCGCGAACACGCTGTCGCCGAAACCCGATCCGCTGGTGCTTCTCGCCGGCGGACCCGGACAGGCGGCGTCGACGCTCGGTCCGTTCGCGCTTTCGCTCACCGCGATCAGGCGCACGCGCGACATCGTGCTGATCGACCAGCGCGGCACCGGGCGCTCGTCGCCGCTCGCCTGTCCCGCGTTCGCGCCCGACGAGCATGCCGAATTCGACACCGATCCGGTGCCGAAGGCGCTGCTCTGCGCCTGGCAGCTTGCCGGGAAGGGTGTCGACGCGTCGCAGTACACGACGAGCGCGTGGGTCGCGGACCTCGACGAAATGCGCGAGGCACTCGGCTACGACAAGCTGAACCTGTGGGGAGGCAGCTATGGCACGCGCGTGGCGCAGGAATACCTGCGCCGCCACCCTGCGCATGTGCGCAGCGTCGTGCTCGACGGCGTTGCGCCGCCGTCGCTGCGAATCTCGTTCGACGTATGGCGCACGCGCGACGATGCACTCGACGGCGTGATCGCCGCGTGCCGCGCATCGGCGCCGTGCGCCAAGGCGCATCCCGATCCGGCGGCAACGCTCGAAGACATCCGCCACGCGCTCGAAGGCGGACGAACGGTGAGCGTCCGCGATCCGCGGACGGGTGTGGCGCGCGAGATCCGCGCCGAGTTCGACACGATCATCGGCGCACTGCAGCCGCTCACATATTCGCCCGAGGCGGCGAGCCTCATCCCGGAGCTGCTCGCGCTCGCGCACGACGGCCAGTACGCGCCGCTCCTGGCGGCATCGCTGACCGTCGTCGGCGATCTTCCGTATGAATTCAACCCGGCCCTGTTCTATTCGGTGACGTGCAGCGAGGATGCGCCGCGGGTGACACGCGACGAGCGCGCGAACGGCGTCGCCGACGTGCGCGTGCGCTCGCTCGCGCGGCGCGCGCTCGCCGTGTGCGACCAGTGGCCAAAGGGCGGCTATCCGGCCGATTTCACGATGCCGGTGCAAAGTGCGCTGCCGGTGCTGCTGCTGTCCGGTGGCCTCGACCCCGTGACGCCACCCGTTTACGGCGACGAGGTGGCGAAGGGATTGCCGAACAGCCGCCACGTGATCGCGGCGGGCTTCGGCCATATCGTGTCATCCCATGCCTGCGCCCCGCGCCTCATCGCGGCGTTCGTCGACGCCGCGGGCTTCGACACGCTGTCGCGCGACTGCATCGACTTTTTCGCGCATTCGAAACGGCCGCCGTCGTGGCCCGATCGGCTGGCTCCGCAGCCGTGATCGCGGTACGCGACATCGCGAAGGCGTTCGGCAAGCGGCGCGACGTCCGCGCCGTGCGCGACGTCAGCTTCGATGCGCCCGACGGCGCGATCACCGGGCTCCTCGGTCCCAACGGCGCCGGCAAGACGACGCTGCTGCGGATGATCGCGACGCTCGTGCTCCCCGACGAAGGGCACGCGAAGGTGGACGGTCTCGACGTGGTCGCCGACCGCTACGCGGTGCGCGAGCGCATCGGCGTGCTGTCCGACGCGCGCGGCCTCTATCCGCGGTTGACTGCACGCGAGAACGTCCGCTATTTCGGCGCGCTGCACGGCCTGTCGGGCGCGGGTCTCGACGCGCGGATCGACACGCTCTTCGCCACGCTGGGCCTCGGCGCGATTGCCGAGCGGCGCACCGCCGGTTTCTCGCAGGGCGAGAAGATGAAGGTCGCCATCGCGCGCGCCCTCGTGCACGACCCGCACACGATCCTGCTCGACGAGCCCACGAACGGCCTCGACATCATGAGCGTGCGCACGCTCCGCGACGAGCTGCGCACGCTGCGCGCTGCCGGAAAGTGCCTGCTGTTCTCGTCGCACGTGATGCAGGAAGTGGCGGCGCTTTGCGATCGCATCGTCGTGCTGTCGCACGGCCGCGTCGTCGCCGCCGGGACCGCCGACGAGCTCATCGCGCGGGCGGGCACCGCGGGCCTCGAGGACGCGTTCGTCGCGCTGCTCGGCTCGGATGAGGGATTGGCGGCATGAGCGCCGTGCAGCGAACGCTCGCTATCCTGCGCAAGGAGCTCCTCGATACGTTTCGCGACCGGCGCACCGGCACGGTGACGCTTCTGTCGTCGATCCTGGCCGGCCCGATCTTCCTGATGCTGATCTTCAACCTGATGGCGAGCCAGGCCGAACGCGCGCGCGAGCTCACGTTGCCGGTGCAAGGCGGCGAATACGCGCCGGCCGTCGTCGCGTTTCTCGAGCGGCAGCAGGTGAAGGTGACGAAGGCGCCCGACGACTACGATGCGCAAATCCGCCGCGGCGACCTCGACGTCGTGCTGATCATCGACGACGCGTTCGCCAACGACGTGGCGCAAGGCAAGCCCGCCACCGTGCGCCTCGTGTTCGACCGCTCGCGCGATCGTGCACGCGCGGCGATCGACCAGGCCGATGCGCTGCTGCGCAGCTACAACCGGTTGTGGGGCGAAGAGCGATTGATGCTGCGGGGCGTGACCTCGAGCGTCGCGAACCCGTTGCGCATCGAAAGCGACGACGTCGCGACGCCGCAGCAGTCGGGCGCGCTGGTGCTGTTCCTCGTCGCGTACTACGGCCTGTTCGCGTCGGTGATGGGCGGGATGGCCGTCGCGCTCGACACGACGGCCGGAGAGCGCGAGCGGCAGTCGCTCGAGCCGCTGCTGACGACGCCGGCACGGCCGGCGGAAATCGTCGTCGGCAAATGGCTCGCGGTGTGCCTGTTCGACGCACTCGTCGTCGCGCTCACGCTGACCGGCTTCTACCTGACGCTCGCGTTCGCGCCGCTGCCGCCGGTCGGCGTGCCGTTCCTGTTCGGCGTGCGCGAATTCGGCCGCTTTCTGCTCGTCCTCGTGCCGATGATCCTGATGCTGCCCGCGATCCTGCTTTACGTCGGCAGCCGCGCCCGCGCGTACAAGGAGGCGCAGGCGAACGTGTCGGTGCTGCTGTTCGTCGTGTCGCTGATTCCGCTGGTGCAGCTCTTCATGCAGCGCAAGGAGCCGTCGTGGATCATGCTGGTGCCGGTGTCGGCGCAGTACTCGCTGCTCAACACGTCGCTGCGCGGCGAGGCGCCGGCGTTGGCGCAGCTCGCGTTGTCCTGGATCGCTCCGCTCGCGCTCGTCGTGATCGCGCTGGTCGCCGTTGCCCGGCGGCTGTCGCGCGAAGCGATCCTGAGCGGGAAATAAGCGCGGCGCCGGCAGAAAGCGCCATCGGCGTCGGTTCGAGAGCGCGGTTCATGGTGCTTATGCGCGAATCGTCGTGCAGGATGGCAAAAATTGGCAATCGGGCGCGACGGGCCGCGTGCGAAAATCCGCCGTGGCCCGAGTCCCATCGCACGACACGCCCGCACCCGGCGCGCCCGCCGAGATGATGGACACGCGCGAGGTCGCCGCCTACCTGCGACTGAAGGAGCGGCGCATCTACGATCTCGTGCGCCAGCGTTCCATTCCGCATGTGCGCGCAACCGGAAAGCTGCTGTTCCCGCGCGCGCAGATCGACGCGTGGATTGCCGGCAAGCGTGAAGCGCCGGCCGCGATGGTGCGCGGACGCGCCCCGATCATCGCGGGCAGCCATGACCCGTTGCTCGAATGGGCGGCGCGTGAATCGCGCTGTGGCCTCGCCATCCTGGCGGGTGGCAGCCGCGCGGGCGTCGAGGCGCTCGCGCGCGGCGAAGCCACCGCAGCGGCAACCCACTGGCTCGACGACGCGAGCGGCGAGTACAACGTGCCGCTGGTGCGCGAGCTTTTCTCCGGCGCCGACGTGGTCGTGCTCGAATGGGCGCGTCGCACGCAGGGCCTGCTGCTGCGGGAAGGCAACCCGCACCGCATCCGCAAGCTCGCGGATCTCGCGCGAAAGCGTGTGCGGATCGCGTCGAGGCAACCGGGTGCGGGCAGCCACCGGTTGCTGCTGCATCTGCTGGCACAGGCCGGCATCCGGGCGGATGCGCTCGACTGGTCACCCCGGATTGCGCACGCCGAGACCGAGCTCGCAGCGATCGTGCGCAGCGGTCAAGCGGATGTCGGCCTCGGCATCGAAGCCGCCGCGCGCGCCAACGGTCTCGCGTTCGTCCCGCTCGCAACCGAGCGCTTCGATCTCGTCACGTTCCGCCGCGATGCATTCGAACCGCCGCTGCAGGCTCTGCTCGGCTGCACACGAACGCCGGAGTTCGCCGCGACCGCCGCATCGCTGCGCGGCTACGACGTGACGCTCACCGGCCGCGTCGTCTTCAACGCGTGATGCGTCAGCGCGTTTTGAGCCGGAGCGGCAGCTTGGTCACCGTCGTCGTGTCGGTGTCGATCTCGTAGCGCTCGACGACCTTCGACTTCGCGGGCGGCAGCAGCCCGAGCTTCTCGGCCGCGCGGCGTGCCTTGAATTCCTCGAGCGCCTTCGAGGCGACTCCCGAGGGCTTGAACGTGGATTCGGTGTGCGTGGCGAGCGACGTGCCCATCTTGCGGAGCGCCGCCGCCAGCTTGCGTTTGTGGATGCTGGTCGATTTGCCCGAGGCCATGGTCGATACCGGAGTGTGCGTTGACGCGTTTCGCGCTCTGACGGATTCACCGGCGCTCGATGCTGCGTATGCCGGCGTCATAAGTATGCACGCTGCACACCGCGATGGCGCGGCGGGCGACGAGCGTAGGGCTGCAAGGGCGCGAGCGTGTCGCTTTCACGCACATCGCGCGTTCGTCGGCATGGTGTGGCCTACACATTGTCTACTCGCGCGGCACGCAGGCGTACCGGTGCCCATCGAAGCTGACCAGGCGCACCGGCGTGCCGTAGAGGCGCTCGATGTTCTCGGCCGTGAGCGCGCGCTCGACCGTGTCGAGCGCGATCATCCGCCCGCCCGCGAGCAAGAGCGCGCGATCGGCGTGGGCGAGCGCCTGATCCGGCTCGTGCGTCGAGAAAAGGATCGTCATGCCATCCGCGCGCAGCCGATCGATTTCGCCGAGGACGCGCACGCGATTGCCGAAGTCGAGGCTTGCCGTCGGCTCGTCGAGCACGAGCACACGTGCATGCTGCGCGAGCGAGCGCGCAATCATGACCAGCTGGCGCTCGCCGCCCGAGATCTCGGTGACCCGCCGTGGTGCGAGCGATTCGATGCCGAGCGTCGCGAGCGCGCGCTGCGCATTGGCATAGTCGTCGCGCGCCGGGCGGCCGAATGTTCCGAGGCGCGCGGCGCATCCCATCACCACGGACTCGAGCACGGTGAACGCGAAAGCGGGCGCGCTTTGCTGCGGGACGTACGCGAGGCGCCGCGCGCGTACCGCCGGCGCCAGTTGCGCCAACGGCTCGCCTTCCAGCAGCACGCTGCCTCGCTGGGGCGGGAGCAGCCCGAGCAGCGTGCGAAACAGCGTCGTCTTCCCCGCGCCGTTTCCGCCGAGCACGGCCAGGGTCTCACCAGCCGCGAGCGCAAACGTCACTTCCGCACCAACACGCCGCGCACCGAAGCCGAAGGCGAGATCGCGCACGTCGAGCATCGGCCGGCGTGCCTGCGTCGCGTTCGGCATGCGCGACATCGGCCTAGAAAGTCCGCTGCGCACGCGCGAGAAGCGCGATGAACACCGGCGTGCCGATTACCGCGGTCAGGATCCCGGGCGGAATCTCGACGGGTGCGACGGTGCGTGAAATCGTGTCGATGATCAGCATGAACGCAGCGCCGAACAGTGCCGCCGCAGGCAGCAGGCGCGAAAATTCGGGGCCGACCACGAGACGCGCCATGTGCGGCACCACGAGACCCACCCAGCCGATGACACCGGAAACCGCGACGCTGGCGGCGGTCGCGAGCGTCGCGGCGGCGATGACCACACCGCGCAATCGCCGCGTGTTCACGCCGAGCGCACGCGCCTCGTCCTCGGGCAACGCGAGCAGGTTGACCCGCCATGCAAGCGCGAACAGCACGACGAGCGCAAGTGCCACGGCCGGCAACAGGCTCGCGATCTCGCCGGCCGACGCGGAAGCGAGGCTCCCCATCAGCCAGAAGGTGATCGCGGGCAACTGGTTGTACGGATCGGCGAGGTACTTCACGAGCGCGATCGCCGCGCCGAGCAGGCTTGCGACGACGATTCCGGTCAGGATCAGCGTCACCAGCGGATCGTGCGCCTCGAGACGCCCGGCGATCAGCATGACGATGCCGACGGCGCCCAGCCCGCCGACGAGGGCGGCCGCCTCGACGGCCACGAAGCTCGCGCCGGCAACGATGCCGAGCACCGCGCCGAGGGCCGCACCCGACGAAACCCCCAGCGTATCGGGTGCGACGAGCGGATTGCGAAAGAGGTGCTGGTATGCGGTACCCGCCGCGCCGAGTGCCGCCCCGACGAGCATGGCGACAGCGGCACGAGGCAGGCGAATCTGCCACACGATCGCATCCGCGGTCGCCGCGTCGCTACCGCCGCTGGCGCGCGCCCACAGTACGTGCGCGAACTCACGCAGCGGAATCGGATAGCGGCCCGCGCCGAGCGCGATCAGCGCGAGGGCGAAAAGTGCAAGCGTGCCGCCGACGAACGCGAGCCCGGTGCGGCGCCGTGGCGTCACGAATCCGAGCCGGCGTTCGGAAAGAACAATTGCTCGCCATCGATCGTGTAGCTCGCGATCACCTGCTGTCCGCGCGGCGATACGAGCCAGTCGATGAACTTCTGGCCGAGATCCTTCTTGACTTGCGGATGCTTCGCGGGATTTACGAGCATCACGCCGTACTGGTTGAAGAGCCGCTTGTCGCCCTCGATGACGATCTCGAGATTGCCGCGGTTATGGAAGTTGAGCCACGTGCCGCGATCGGCAAGAAGATACGCGTCGAGCGCCGCCGCCGTATTGAGCGCCGGTCCCATGCCCGATCCGGTCTCGCGATACCACGACCCCTTGGCCTTCGCGATGTCGACGCCCGCATCCCTCCACAACCGCAGTTCCGCCGAATAGGTGCCGCTCTTGTCGGCCCGCGACACGAACGCCGGCTTCGCCTGCGCGATTTTCTTCAATGCGGCCGCGATGTCCTTGCCGCCCGCGACGTGGGCGGGATCGGCTTTGGGTCCGATCAGAACGAAGTCGTTGTACATGACGGGATAACGCTGGACCCCATTGCCTTCGGCAAGCCATTTGAGCTCGGCAGCCTTGTCGTGCACGAACACGACGTCGGCATCGCCGCGCCGGCCGATGTCGAGCGCCTGTCCGGTGCCGACGGCGACCACGTGCACGGCGATGCCGGTGTCCTTTTCGAACGCCGGCAGCAGATGCGCAAACAGCCCCGACTGCTCGGTCGACGTCGTCGACGCAACGACGATGAACGGTTCCGCAGCACCGGCACCGACCGCGCCGAGCATGCCGAGCGCCAGCATCACATTCCTGATCCACGTTTTCATCACAACCGCTCTCCTTCGACAAAGATCCTTCCCTCGGACGAATGCGGCGAAGCGAAGAATTGCGATGCGTCCGTGCATTCGGTCACCTTGCCCGCGGACAGGAAGATCACCGTGTCGGCGAGGCGCTTCGCCTGTCCGAGGCTGTGTGTGGTCATCACGATGGTCGTCCCGCGGGCGTGAATGGCTTCGACGATGCTCTCGACCGCGCGCGTGGCGGGGGGATCGAGGCTCGCGGTGGGCTCGTCGAGGAACAGGACCTCGGGCTCGAGTGCCCATGCGCGCGCGAGCGCAACCCGCTGCTGCTCGCCGCCCGACAGCACTCGCGCAGGCCGCGCGCCGATTTCGCCGAGACCGACACGCGAAAGCGCGTCGTCGGTGCGCCGCTGCGCTTCAATTCCCCGCACGCCGCGAAGTGCCAGTGCATGACGTACGTTGCCCGCGGCCGAGCGGCGCAGCAGCACCGGGCGCTGGAACACCATCGCCTGCCCCGCCGGCCGCGACCTGCCGCTTCCCCACGTCACGGTGCCGGCGTCGGGTGCGAGGAGTCCATGCAGCACGCGCAGCAGCGTGCTCTTGCCTGCACCGTTCGCGCCCAGGATGAACGTGCGGGCACGCGGCTCGATCGTGACGTCGATCGCATCGAGCACGCGCGTGCCGCGGCGGACGACGCCCACGCCGGCAGCGACGATCGGCAAGCCCTCGGCGATTGCAGCGTCACCCAAAGCGCGCCCTCGCCCATTGCCGCGTGAGGTGCGCGCCGACGTTGAGCGCCATGACCAGCGTGAGCAGCACGATGCCGAGGCCGAGTGCGAGCGCAAGGTCGCCCTTGCTCGTCTCGAGCGCGATTGCAGTCGTCATGACGCGCGTCACGCCGTCGATGTTGCCGCCGACAATGATCACGGCGCCCACCTCCGACGCCGCGCGTCCGAAGCCTGCGAGCAGCACGGTCAGGAGCGACCAGCGGGTATCCCACAGGAGCGTCGTGCTCGATTGCCACCACGACGCATCGAGGCTGCGCAGTTGCTCGCGGTACTCGGCCCACGCGTCCTCGACGACCTGACGCGTCAGCGCGGCGACGATCGGCACGATCAGGATCGTCTGTGCGATGACCATCGCGGTGGGCGTGAACAGCAGGCCGAACGCGCCGAGCGGCCCGGCGCGCGACAGCAGCAGATAGACGAGAAGGCCGACGACGACCGGCGGCAGGCCCATCGCCGCGTTCAACGTCACGATGACGGGATCGCGCCCGGGAAATCGCGCGATGGCCATCGCGGCGCCGAGCGGCAGCCCGATTACCGCCGAGCACAGCGTCGAGGCGAGGCTGACGGCGACCGACAGTCCGACGATCTGCGTCAGCCGCGCATCGAGGTGCGCGACCATCGAAAGCGCCAGCGCAAAGCTTTGCGAGATCGTGTCCATCGGGACTGCATATTGTGGCGCAGAACTGCATTCTTATGCAATCCTTACATCAGGCAAGCTCGCGCAATACGGCAAGCGGCGGCTCGCGTACCGTCTCGCGCGTGCCGAGCCACCCGGCGATCAGCACGGCGAGCGCGCCGCCGACGATGCCGTAGACGAACACCAGCGGATTGCCGGTGAACGGGATGCTGAACACGCGATCGGCGAGCGCCCAGCCGATCGCCGTGGCGCCGGCCGCACCGAGCAAGCCGGAAAGCGCGCCGAGCAACAGGAACTCGGCGGCGTGCGCCCCCTGCAACTGCGCACTCGACGCGCCGAGCGTGCGCACGATGGCCGCGTCGAACTTGCGCTCGTCCTGCGTCGATGCGATCGCCGCCTGCAGCACGAGCAGGCCGCCGGCGAGCGTGAACAGGAACACGAATTCGACGGCGCGCGCGACGCGATCGACGATCGACTGCACCTGCGCGAGGATCTCGGCGACGTCGATCGACAGGATGTTCGGGTAGCGCTGCACGAGTCCCGACAGCCAGTTGACGTCGCCTTCGGGCGCCCGGAAGGCGGCGATGTACGTCGCCGGCAGCGCGTCGAGCGCGCCCGGCGCGAACAGTGCGAAGAAATTGACGCGAAAGCTGTCCCAGTCGACCTTGCGCGTGCTCGTCACCGGCGCCGTGATCCGGAGGCCACCCGCATCGAACGTGAGACGGTCGCCGACCTTGACGCCGAGCTTCTGCGCGATGCCCTCCTCGAGCGAAATGCCTGCAGCTGCACCGCTCGCATCGGCCGGCCAGAAGCGGCCGTCGACGACACGATTGCCGGGCGGCAGCCGATCGGTCCACGACAGGTTGAATTCGCGCTCGGCCAGCCGGCGCGCGCGCGTGTCGGCATAGCGCGACGTGTCGAGTGGCGCGCCATTGAGTTCGACGAGTCGCCCGCGCACCATCGGCTTGAACTGCGTGTCCACTGCCAGGCGCTGCGCCAGCCACGCACGCGCGTCGGCGACCTGATCGGGCAGCACGTTGACCAGAAATTGATTCGGCGCATCGGGCGGCAGGCTCGCGCGCCAGTCGCGCACGAGATCGCCGCGCACGACGGTCAGCAGCAACAAGGCGGTGAGCCCGAGCGCCAGTGCACCGATCTGCAGGCTCGATGCGAATGCACGCCGGCGCAGGTTGGCAAGACCGAAGCGCCACGACACGCCGCGTGCCGGCACGCGCTTCAACAGCGCCAGCAGCAGCCACGCGAGTGCGCCGGCGGCAACGAGGAGGCCGCCCACCCCGGCCAGCATGATGCCCGCGGCCTCGGCTTCGTGCGCCTGCCATCCGACGAGCAACGCGATGGTCGCCACGCCGCAGGCGTAGGCAGCGATCCCGCTAGCGCGCGGCCGCGGCAGGTCGCGCCGCAGCACGCGCAGCGGAGGCACGTTCGCCAGTGCGACGAGCGGCGGCAGCGCGAAGCCGAACAGGAGCAGCAGGCCCGTCGCGAGCGCCGTGACGGCAGGCATCCACGATGGGGACGGCAGCGTCGATACCAGCGCACCCGACAGCAGCACGGCAAGGAGCTGCTGGCCGGCGAGTGCGCCGGCCAGCCCGAGCGCGCTCGCCGCAATCCCGATGGCGATGAACTGGATGACGAACAGCGCAAGTGTTTGCGCAACCGGAGCACCGAAGCAGCGGAACATCGCGGCGGCGTCGAGATGGCGCCGCAGATAGCGCGACGCGGCGAGCGCCACGGCGACCGCGGCGAGCAGCACGGCGACGAGCGCCGACAGGCCGAGAAAGCGTTCGGCGCGCTCGAGCGTCTGGCGCACTTCGGGACGCAGGTCGCGCACCGATTCCACGCGTTGGCCCGGCTGCAGGTGATCGGCGACGAACGCCCGGTAGCGATCGAGCTGGCCGTTCTCGCGTTCCGCGACGAGCAGCCGCCACGTCGCACGATTCCCGGGCTGCAGCAGATGCGTCGCCGGGACGTCGCTCAGGTTGAGCAGCAGCTTCGGACCGGGCGCGAACGTGAGTCCGGCGATCTCGGGCTCCTGCGCGATGATGGCCGTCACGGTAAGCGTTGCATCGCCGACGGCAAGCCTGCTGCCGCTGTGCGCGCCGATACGATCGGCGAGCCGCGTGTCGATCCACGCTTCGCCGGGCGCGGGAATACCGTTCGCCGCGCGCTTCGTGCCGCGCGCGGGATCGACGAGCGTGATACTTCCACGCAGCGGGTAGCCTTGCGCAACGGCCTTGACATCGGTAAGCACCGCTGCGGAATCGCTGCGTCCCGACTGCGCAACCATGCTGTTGAAGCGAATCGCCGGCGACGTCGCAAGCCCGAGTGCGTGCGCTTGCGTGGCGTAGACGTCGGGCAGCGGACGGTCGCCGCTCACCATCAGATCGGCGCCGAGCAGCAGGTTCGCCTGTTGCGCGAGACCCTGCTTCACGCGGTCGGCGAAGAACGCGACGGTGCCCACACTCGCGACCGCGAGCACGATCGCGACGATCAGCACGCGCATTTCGCCGGCGCGCCAATCGCGCGCGGCTAGGCGAAGCGCGAGGCGGAGCGTGGGCATGGCAATTCGGCGCGCTCGTCGCCGACCAGCTGTCCGGCCGCAAGCGACAGGCGCCGCTCGCAGCGGCGCGCGAGCTCGACGTCGTGCGTGACGAGCAGCAGCGTCGTTCCATGTTCGCGATTGAGCCGGAACATGAGCTCCGCAATCTCGACGCCGGTGACGCCGTCGAGGTTGCCCGTGGGCTCGTCGGCCATCAGGATCTTCGGTTCGCCGGCGAACGCGCGTGCAATCGCAACGCGCTGCTGCTCGCCGCCGGACAACTGCCGCGGATGGTGCGTGGTGCGCCGCGCGAGCCCGACGCGCGCGAGCCAGTCGCGCGCCCGCGGCATCGCATCGGCCGCGCCGGCGAGCTCGAGCGGAAGCATGACGTTCTCGAGCGCGGTCAGCGCGGGCAGCAGTTGAAACGACTGGAACACGAACCCGAGCAGGCGCTGGCGCAACGCGGCGCGGCCGTCCTGATCGAGCGTCGCCAGCGACACGCCGTCGAGCATCGCGTCACCCGACGTCGCATCGTCGAGTCCGGCAAGCAAGCCGAGCAGCGTCGTCTTGCCCGAGCCGCTTGCACCGACGATCGCGACGGTTTCGCCGTCATCGACGCCGAAGCTCACGGCGTCGAGAATGGTGAGCGGCGCCTCTCCGCTCTGGACAATCTTCGAAAGACGTTCGGCGCGAATGATCGGAGGGGGCATCCGCCTTGGATTCTACGCGGCACGTTTCGTGCGCTCGGCGAAGACCGGCCGGTTACAATTTGCCGATGCTTCGCCTGCTTCGTGCACGTCATGCGCTCGCTTCGATGCCCGCGCGTCAATCATCGATCCGCGCGTTCGCGCGCCTGCTCGTGCTCGCCTGCTGCATCGTCCTCCCGGCACCGGTGCTGGCGCAGGGCCTCGCACCGGTGCTGCTCGTCGTCGGCGATTCAATTTCGGCCGGGTACGGGCTCGCGCGCGGCGAAGGATGGGTGGACCTCCTGGCGGCACGGCTCGCGAAGGAAGGCTACCGGCAACATGTCGTCAACGCGTCGATTTCGGGCGACACGACGGCCGGCGGACGCGCGCGCCTGCCCGCCCTGTTGCGCGAGCACCGTCCATCGATCGTCGTCATCGAGCTCGGCGGCAACGATGCGCTTCGCGGCGGCAACCTCGACGCCACGCGGGCGAACCTCGATGCGATGGTGAAGGACGTGCTCGCCGCGGGCGCGAAGCCGCTGCTGCTCGGCATGCAGGTGCCGCCGAACTACGGCTCCGCGTATGCGCGGCGCTTCGCATCGCTGTTCGCCGATGTCGCGAAGGCGCACAGGGTGCCCGTCGTGGCGTACCTGTTCGCGGGCTTCGGCGACGATCTCGCGCAGTTCCAGGAAGATCGCATTCATCCGAAGGCGGCCGCCGAACCGCGGATCCTCGACAACGTCTGGCCCGCACTCGCGCCGCTGCTGTCGCGACGATGATCGCCCCGCTGCCGCCCGGTCCGCCGTTGCGTGCGCAAATTCGCGCGAGCGTCGACGATTTCGCCGCCTTCCGTGATCGGATCGACGTGCGCTCGCCTGCCGAGTTCGCCGAAGATCATCTGCCGGGCGCAATCAACCTGCCGGTGCTCGACGACGACGAACGCGCGCGCATCGGAACCACTTACGTGCAGGTCTCGGCATTCGAGGCGCGCAAGGCCGGTGCGGCCATCGTTGCGCGCAACATTGCGCGCATCGTCGCGACGCACGTGCAGGACAAGCCGCGCGAGTGGGCGCCGCTCGTGTACTGCTGGCGCGGCGGGCAGCGCAGCCGCGCGCTCGTGCACGTGCTGAACGAGATCGGCTTTCGCGCCGTGCAGCTCGACGGCGGCTACCGGGCGTACCGGCGTCACGTCGTCGCCCTGCTTGCGCAATGGCCGCGGCAATTCCGCTATCGCGTCGTGTGCGGATTCACCGGCTCGGGCAAATCGCGCCTGATCGAGGCGATCGCGGCCGAGGGCGGACAGGTGCTGGATCTCGAGCGGCTCGCATGCCATCGCGGTTCGCTCCTCGGCGACATTCCGGGTGCTCCGCAGCCCGGCCAGAAGGCGTTCGAAAGCGCGCTGTTCGAATCGTTCGCGCACTTCGACGCGTCGCGTCCGGTGTTCGTCGAATCGGAAAGCCGGCGCATCGGACGGCTGCAGGTTCCGGACGCGTTGCTCGAGTCGATGCGGGAGGCGCCGTGCATCCGGCTCGAAGCGTCGACGCCACACCGTGTCGCGATGCTCGCGTCCGATTACGCGCACCTCGCGATCGATCCTGCCGCGTTCACCGCGCAGATTGCACCGCTTGCGAAGCTGCATGGCAATGCGGTCGTCGCGCACTGGCAGGCGTTGATGGAATCGGGTGCGACGCGCGAGCTCGCCAGCGAGCTTCTCGAGCTGCACTATGACCCGTCCTACGAGCGCGCCATCGCGCGCAATTTCCCGCATTTCCGGAACGCGGCCGTCCTGCACGTCGAGGATGCGCGCGACGAGGCCTTCCGCGGCCTCGCGCGACGGCTGCTCGCGTCGTCACCGCTCGAGTTTGCGCCATGAGCGCCGCCGAGCCGCCTCGAGGCGCGAATTCCGCCCCCTCGGGGGGCAGCGCAGCGCGTGAGCCCGACGGGCCGCCCCTAGGGCGAACACCTGAGGGCGAAGCACGAAGTTCGTTCAGTCGGCCGCAAGCGTGGGGGGATCATACAAGCGACTACGCGTTTCGCATCGTCAACGTGTTCGCCGAGGCGCCGCTCGCCGGCAATCCGCTCGCGGTGTTCGAGGATGCGCGCGGACTCGACGACGCGGCGATGCAGGCGCTCGCGCTGCAGTTCAACCTGTCGGAGACGACGTTCGTGCTTCCGTCGCAAGCCGCGACACGGCGCGTGCGCATCTTCACTCCGTCATTCGAGATGCCGTTCGCCGGCCATCCGACCCTCGGTACCGCGCACGTCGTGCGCGCGATCGCGGACGCCGGCGACCATGTGACGCTGCAGATGCACGCAGGCGTCATCCCGGTGCGCGCCGACGGCGACGTCTGGACGTTGACGGCGAACGCGCCGCGGTATCGGCCGGCGTCGGCATCGCGCGACGATCTCGCCGCGATGCTCGGTCTGTCAAGCAACGACCTGGACGTGGCCGGTCCGCTGTGGGTCGACACCGGCAGCGAGCAGTTGATGGTGCCGCTTGCGTCGTTCGACGCGGTGCGCCGCGCGCGGCCTGCGCCTGCGCAAATGCTCGTGCACGCGAGCAACGCGCAACGGGCGATGGCGTACGTTTTCGCACGCGAAGGCGATCACGTGCTGTCCCGCTTCTTCTTCCCGAAGCACGGCGCGATCGTCGAGGATCCGGGGACCGGCTCCGCGTGCGCGAATCTCGGCGGCTGGCTGCTGGCAACCGGCGCCACACTGCCGCAACGGCTGACGATCGATCAGGGTGAAGCGGTCGGAAGGCCGTGCCGCCTCGGCCTCGTCGTCGATGCGCAGCGCTCGATCCACGTATCGGGCCGCGTGATCGAGATCGGCCGCGGCTCGATCACGCTGTAACGGGTATGCCGTCCCACTTCGCGATGAACGCGCGCCAGTGCGGGGCGTCGGACGCGCCGACGCGCTCGCGCACCAGCGACACTTCGCGCGCGTACTCGCCGGCGTCCATCTCCCCGCGCATCAGCCGGAAGCGCTGGTAGACGAGATACGTGTTGAGCACGTCGCACTCGCAGTAGCTGCGGACGTCGGCAAGACGTCCGGCGGCGATGGCCGACGCGACCTCGCTGCCGTCCATGCCGAGCTTCCCCGGAAAGCCGCACAGGCGCGCCATTGCGTCGAGCCCGGCACTCGCGCGAAGCTGGTATTGCGCCATGACGTCCATCAGGTCGAGATGGCGCGTGTGATAGCGCGCGAGGTAGTTGTTGAACCGGAACTCCCGGTCTTCGTCGCCCCAGTCCCAGTAGCGCGATGCAACGATGCCGTGGATCAGCGCACGATGGTTGAGCACCGGCAGGTCGAACCCGCCGCCGTTCCAGGAGACGAGCTGCGGCGTGTATTTTTCGATGCCGTCGAAAAAGCGCCGGATGAGCTCGGGCTCGTCGTCGGCCGGATCGCCGATCGACCAGATGCGAATGCCGGCAGGATCGCGCATCGCGCAGGCGATGGCGACGACCTTCTGCAGATGAAACGGTGCGAAGTCGGTGCCGCTCGCCGCGCGCCGGCGCTGCTGGAACCAGTCGAGCACGCCGGCATCGTCGACGGTGTTGCCGATGTCGTGAATGCGCCTGATGCCCGCGATGTCGGGCACCGTTTCAATGTCGAAGACGAGCAGCGGAATCATCCGGCCCGGCCGCATTCAGGCAGCGACGCGCGAAGCACGTCGCTGGCGGGAGGGAATTGCATCAGGCGGGGAATACGCCCGTGGTGAGGTACCGGTCGCCGCGGTCGCAGACGATGAAGACGATCGTCGCGTTCGCGACGCTTTGCGACAGACGGAGCGCGACCGCGCAGGCGCCGCCCGAGCTGATGCCGCAGAAGATGCCTTCGTCGCGCGCGAGCCGCCGCGCGTGATCCTCGGCGTCGGCCTGCGACACGTTCTCGGTGCGATCGACGCGGCTCGCGTCGAATATCTTCGGCAGATACGCGGGCGCCCATTTGCGAATGCCCGGGATCGACGCCCCCTCCTCCGGCTGCGCACCGACGATCGTGATCGCGGGATTCTGTTCCTTGAGAAACCGCGACACGCCCATGATCGTCCCGGTGGTACCCATTGCCGAGACGAAATGCGTGACCCGTCCGGCGGTGTCGCGCCAGATCTCGGGCCCCGTGCCGCGGTAATGCGCGAGCGGATTGTCGGGATTCGCGAACTGGTCGAGGATGACGCCCTTGCCTTCGTCACGCATGCGCATCGCGATATCGCGCGCGGCCTCCATGCCGCCCGCCTTCGGCGTGAGCACGAGCTCGGCGCCGTACGCGCGCATCGTCTGCACGCGCTCGGCCGTCTGGCTCTCGGGCATCACCAGCAGCATCCGGTAGCCGCGCACCGCGGCGACCATGGCGAGTGCGATGCCGGTGTTGCCCGACGTCGCTTCGATCAGCACATCGCCCGGCTTGATCGTCCCGCGCTTCTCGGCCTCGACGATCATCGACAGCGCGGGGCGGTCCTTGACCGATCCCGCCGGATTGTTGCCCTCGAGCTTTGCGAGGATGACGTTCGACGTTGCGCCGGGCAGCCGCATCAGCCTGACGAGCGGCGTGTTGCCGACGGCGTCGGCAAGCGTTGCATAGCTCATGCAGGAATTGTAGCGGACCGGCGCGCGAAGCCTATCGCTGGCGGCGCCCGGGCGGGCGGGTAGCCCAGGCCCGAGCGGCGCCGGCCGCGTGTGGCGCGGCCGGCATTGCCGTCGGACGACTCGCGCTACGGCTTCGGTTTCGCGTCTTTCGCGGCCGTTCCGGCGGACGCGTCCTTCGCCGACGCCTTGGTCTTCGTCGCCTCGGCCTTGGCCGCCTTGTCTTCCTTCGCCTTCGCGGCCTTTTCCTGCTTCTCCTTCGCCTTGGCCGCTTTCTCTTCCTTGGCCTTGGCGGCCTTTTCTTCCCGCGCCTTCGCGCGCGCCGCCTTTTCCTCGGCCTTGGTCATCTTTGCGTTGTCGGCCTTGGCGGGCGCGGCCGCGGCAGGCGCCGTCGCCGTTGACGCGGGCGTAGCGGTCCGGGCCGGCGCGGGTGCCGCGGCAGTCGCCGGGGTGGCGGGGGCCGGCGCAGCGGCGCGAGGCGCCGGCGTGGCCGGGGCGGCCGCCTTGGACGCCGGCCGCTGCACGGGGGTGGTGCTGCCGGACACGGAAATCTGGTCGCGGATCTTGCCGAACTCGCCTTCCTTGATCCCGCGAACCTTCATCACATCCTCGGGTGTACGGAAAGGACCGTTCGCGTTGCGATAATCGATGATTGCCTGGGCCTTGACGGGGCCGATGCCCGGCAGCGCGTCGAGCTCTTCCTTCGTGGCGGTGTTGAGGTTGACCGCCGCGAACGCAACGCTCGCGGCGAACAGCAGTACGAAAGCCAGCAACAGACGTTTCATGTCGTTCTCCCTGACGCATGCGGAATGCCGCACCAGCGCCAGCCTTCGTGCCCGCGATGCGGGAGCTCGGCGCGCGCCAGTAACGCGCAACCGCGCCACGGCGTTGACCGCGGGCCCGGCCTCTCGAACGCGGCGGCGGGGGAGAACGCGGGCCGCACCGGCCGCAGGCCGGTGCCGCCCCGCGCAACTTACTTGTTCGCTTTCGCCTCGGCCTTGGCAGCCGCCGCCGGCTTCGCTTCGCGCGCCGCCGTTTTTACCGGCGCCGGCGCGACGGTGAGCTCCGGCTTCAGCTTTTCGAACCGGCGCGCGCCGATGCCCTTGACATCCTTGAGCTCGTCGACCGACTTGAACCCGCCATGCTGGACGCGGTAATCGAGAATGGCCTGCGCCTTGGCGGGACCGATGCCGGACAGCGCGACGAGCTCGTCCTTCGTGGCGGTGTTGAGATTGAGTGCGGCGTCGGCGAGCGGCGTTGCAAGCGCGACGACGAGGGCAAGCAAGAGACGCATCATGAACACTCCTTCGCGAGGTGATGGGGGAATCGTCGCGCTGCCCGCGCATCACGCGGCACAACCCGATCGAGCGCCCAGCTTACGAAGGAGGTGCGGTCGCCGAAATCAGACTTTCGACGTAGCGCGGCACGCCGTCGGCCACGGACAGCATCGGCGCGGCATAACCGGCCGCGCGCAGCCGCGTGACATCGGCCTGCGTGAAGCTCTGGTACTTGCCGCGCAGCACCTCGGGCATCGGCACGTAGGTGATCGTGCCGTCGGCCACCAGTTGCTCGAGCGAGCGCGGCGCATCTCCCGCAGCGGCGCGACAGGCGTTGACGGTCGCGCGCGCGACCGCGTTGAATGTCGCGGCCTCACCGGTGCCGAGATTGAAGATGCCCGAGCGCTCCGGTTTGCCGTAGAAGTCGAGATTGGCCGCGACGACGTCGTCGACATGGACGAAATCGCGCCGCTGCTCGCCGTTGCCGTAACCCTGCGAACCTTCGAAGAGCTGCACGCGCCCGTCGCGCCGGTACTGCTCGAAGAAGTGGAATGCCACCGACGCCATCCGGCCCTTGTGCGCCTCGCGCGGGCCGTAGACGTTGAAATAGCGGAAGCCGGTGATCGGCGCGGTGCGTTCGGGCAGCGCGCGGCGCACGTGATCGTCGAACAGCGATTTCGAGTAGCCGTACACGTTGAGCGGCGCTTCGTGCGCGCGCTCTTCGCGAAACACCCTGCCGGAACCGTACACCGCGGCACTGGAGGCGTACAGGAACGGGATGTCGTTGTCCTGGCAGTGTGCGAGCAGCGCAACCGAGTACCGGTAGTTGTTGCGCATCACGTACCGCCCGTCGCTCGCGGTGGTGTCCGAACAGGCGCCCTCGTGGAAGATCGCGGCGATGTCGTCGTCGAAATCGCCGTCGGCCACGCCGGCGAGGAACTCGTCCTTGTCGATGTAATCGGCGATGCGACAGTCGACCAGGTTCCTGAACTTGTCGCCGTGCGTCAGATCGTCGACGGCGATGATGTCGGTCTCGCCGCGCGCATTCAGGCCCTTCACGAGATTGGACCCGATGAATCCGGCGGCGCCGGTCACGACGACATACAAGGGGCTTCTCCTTGGGCGAACGCGACCGTCAGGCCGCGCCTGCGGTTTCGCGGACTTCGAAACGCACGCGCGGCGCGACGGCGCACAGAAGCTCGTAGCCGACCGTGCCGGCTGCATTGGCCACTTCGTCCACCGGCAAGCCTTCGCCCCACAGCACGACGTCGCTGCCGATGCGCGCCGCCGGCACATTGGACAGGTCGACCGTCAGCATGTCCATCGACACGCGTCCGGCGATCGGCACGCGCTGCCCATCGACGAGCACCGGCGTACCGTTCGGCGCGTGACGCGGATAGCCGTCGGCGTAACCGCAGGCGACGACACCGATGCGTGTTGGTCGCGCTGCCGTAAACGTGGCGGCATAGCCGACGCTGTCGCCCGCGCCGAGCGTCTGCACGCCGATCAGCTTCGAGCGCAGCGTCATGACCGGCGAAAGCCCCAGTGACCGCGCGCTGCGTGTGGCGAAGGGCGTGGCACCGTAGAGCATGACGCCGGGCCGCACGATGTCGCCGCCCACGTCAGCGTAGCGAACGACCCCGGCCGAATTGGCGAGCGACCGCGGATAGGGCAGGCCCTCGCATGCCGCGTTGAAGCGCGCGAGCGGCTCGGCGATGGCGTCGGGTTCGTCGGCACGCGCGAAGTGCGTCATCAGGCACAACGATGCGACGCCTTGCGCTTGCGACAGGCGTTGCGCCAGCGCGCGCGCATCGGCCGGTGCGATGCCGAGGCGGTTCATGCCGGTATTGAGCTTGAGATAGACGTCGAGCGGTCGCGACAGGCGCGCCTTCTCGAGCATGTCCACCTGCTCGGCACAATGCACGACGCTGGCGAGCGAATGCGCGGCGAAAGTATCGAGCTCGGCGGGCGCGAAGAATCCCTCGAGCAGCAGCACCGGGCGCCGCTCGCCACGCTCGCGCAAGCGCACTGCGGTGTCGAGCTCGACCAGTGCAAGCCCGTCGGCCGCGGCCAGCGCGGGCAGCACGCGCGCGAGTCGGTGGCCGTAGGCATCGGCCTTGACGACGGCGAGCACACGGGCACCGGCGGCAAGCGCGCGCACGCGAGCCAGATTGGCCGCGAGCGCAGCATTATCGATTTGCGCGACGAGCGGTCGGGCCATGCGCAGAAGGCGAAAGCGGAACGGCGGTGGGCGCGGACGCGTCAGGCCGGGAGCGGGGCGCGCCGCCGATGCGGCAGCATTGGGAGAGCGTGTGCGATCATGGTATAAAGCGCCGGCCGCGCAGGCACGCATTATAGCAACCGACAACGAACGCCAGCGCATCACGAAGGCCGCGGTCCGCTCCCAAGGCTCGATGAAACCCGGCTTCTATACGATCATCGCGGCGCAGTTCTTCTCGTCGCTCGCCGACAACGCGCTGCTCATTGCCGCGATCGCGCTGCTGCGCGAGCTGCACGAGCCGGCGTGGATGACGCCGGCGCTGAAGCAGAGCTTCGTCGTCTCCTACGTGATCCTCGCCCCGCTCGTCGGCGCATTCGCCGATTCGATGCCGAAGGGGAACGTGATGCTGATCACGAACGCGATCAAGATCGTCGGTTGCGCGATGATGCTCGCCGACGTGCATCCGCTGCTGTCCTACGCGATGGTGGGCTTCGGCGCCGCGGCCTACTCGCCGGCGAAGTACGGCATCCTCACCGAGCTGCTGCCGCCGCAGCAGCTGGTCATTGCGAACGGATGGATGGAAGGGGCCACCGTGGGTTCCATCATCTTCGGCTTCGTGCTCGGCGGCGCGTTGATCACGCCGCGCGTTTCGGCGGCGCTTCTCGGCTTCGATTTCCCGATGATCGACCTGCCGATCGACACGCCGCCCGACGCCGCGATCGCAGTGATCATGGGCATCTATCTGATCGCCGCGATCTTCAACTGGTACATTCCCGACACGGGCGTCGACCACCGCGTGCCGAGCAAGAACCCGCTCTACCTGATCCGCGAGTTCTCGCACTGCGTCTCGCTGCTGTGGCGTGATCGGCTGGGGCAGATCTCCCTCGCGACGACGACGCTGTTCTGGGGGGCCGGCGCGACGCTTCAGTTCATCGTGATCGACTGGGCCGCGCGCGCGCTGTCGCTCAACCTGTCGCAGGCGTCGATGCTGCAGGGCGTGGTTGCGGTCGGCGTGGCACTCGGGGCCATCCTCGCCGCGCGCTTCGTCTCGCTGCGCGGCGCGGTGAACGTGCTGCCGATCGGCGCCGCCATGGGCGTCGTGGTGCTCGTCATGGTATTCGTGCAGTACGTGCCGCTCGCGATGGTGCTCATGGTCGCGATCGGCGCGTGCGCCGGCTTCTTCGTCGTGCCGATGAACGCACTTTTGCAGCATCGCGGACACGTGCTGATGGGCGCGGGACATTCGATCGCCGTGCAGAACTTCAACGAGAACATCGGCGTGCTGATGATGGTGGGGCTTTATGCGCTGATGGTGCGCGCGGGCATTTCCGTCAGCACGGCGATCATGCTGTTCGGGCTGTTCGTCACCGGGACGATGCTGCTCGTGATGTGGCGCCACCGCGCGAATCAGCGCGAGTACGACTCGATGCACCTGATCGGCATCGACAAGCCGTCGTAATGCAGCCGCGCGGTCCGATCAACCAGCCATCAGCCCGCGGCGCCGGCCCGCGCTACAGGACGACGGGCTTGTCGGGCAGCTCGTTCGCAACCGCGCCGACGCGCGGAAAATGCGCGGCAAGCAGCGCAGCGATTTCCTCGATGCCCACGACGACGCCCTCGACGAGGCGCGCATCGCGAAACGCCGCTTCCATCCGCGCGCAGATCGCCTGCCAGGCGCCGGCCGGAACTTCGCGGTCGATGCCGCGATCGGCCACGATTTCGACATCGCGATCGGCAAGCAGCAGGTAGATCAGCACGCCCGCGTTCTCCTCGGTGTCCCAGACCCGAAGCAGCCCGAACACTTCGAGCGCCCGTTCGCGCGGGGTGAGCTTGCGCAGCACGCGCAGCGGCGGCAACGCGCCCTCGACAGCGAAGCAGACCTGGCCGCGATGCATGCGCTCGCCTGCCGTGATGGCCTGCTCGATGCGGGCGAGCGCGGCCGGAGGAAACGCACGCTTCACCGACAAATGATCGGTGACGACGTGCCGCAGCAGCCGGCGGTGGCGCATCGTCACCAGCCGCCCGACGCGCCGCCGCCGCCGAAGCTGCCGCCGCCGCCCGAAAATCCGCCGCCTCCGCCGCCGCCAAATCCGCCGCCGCCGAGGCCACCTCCACCCCATCCGCCGGTCGGAATCCACATCCCGCCCCGGCGCCCAATGCCGCCGCCCGCACTGAAAAGCAGCATGATCAGCAGCGCCACGAGCCCGGCGCCGATGCCGATGATGACGGAGCCCGCGATGAGCCATGCGGCGGCGCCGACGACACCGCCGCCGATCGTCGAGCCGAGCATGCGCCCGAAGATGCGCGACAGGATGCCGCCGACGATCGGGACGCCGACGAACAGGAAGATCAGCAGCGTGCCGAAATCGAAGGGCTGTCGCGCACGCGGCGAAGCGGCCTTCGCAGGCAGCGGTGCGCCGCTGCCGACGACCGCGATGATCCGGTCGACGCCGGCGTTGATTCCCTCGGCGAACTTGTTCTGGCGAAAAAGCGGCGCGACCGTCTCGTCGATGATCCGATGCGATGTCAGGTCGGTCAGCACCCCTTCGAGCCCGTAACCGACTTCGATGCGCATGCGGTGATCGTCCTTCGCGACGACGAAGATGGCGCCATTGTCCTGGCCCTTGCGCCCGATCTTCCACGCGTCGGCGACGCGGATCGAATACGATTCGATCGGCTCGGGCTTCGTCGACGCGACGATCAGCACGACAAGCTGGTTGCCGCTGCTCTGTTCCCAGCCGGCCAGCTTCGCCTCGAGCGCCTGTCGCTCGGCCGGCGACAGCGTGTTCGTCTCGTCGGTGACGCGCGCGGTCAGCTGCGGGATCGGTGCAAGCCCGCTGTGATCGGTTTCCCACGCCGCCTTGCCCTGTCCGGCCGCGGCGAACGCGACGAGCAGCATCGCGAGCGCAGCGATGCCGGCGAAGCCGCGCCGCCATGGCGACGCATTGCGTACGAGGGAAGCGATCATCGGCGTGGAGACGCGCCCGACCGCGATGCACTCGCGGCCGGACGCGCAATCGATCACGTCAGGACTTCGGCGCTGGCGCCGGTGCGGGCGCCGGTCCGGGCGCAGGCGCTGGCGTGACGCCACCCGCTGGCGGCGTCACGGGTGCCGCACCCTTGCCGAAATCGACCTTCGGCGGCGCGCTGATGGTGCTTTCGTCGGCAACGCTGAAGTTCGGCTTGACGTTCATCTTGAAGATCATCGCGGTCAGGTTCGTCGGAAACTGGCGCACGGTGCTGTTGAATTCCTGCACCGTCTTGATGTACCGGTTGCGTGCGACGGCGATGCGGTTCTCGGTGCCCTCGAGCTGCGCTTGCAGGTCGCGAAACGACGCGTCGGACTTCAGTTGCGGGTAATTCTCCGACACCACGAGCAGGCGCGACAGCGCGCCCTGCAACTGATTCTGCGCCTGGATGAATTTCTGGAACGCCTCGGGATCGTTGATCAGCTCGGGCGTGGCCCTGATCGCACCGACGCTGGCGCGCGCGTTCGTGACCTCGGTCAGCACCTGCTGCTCCTGCTGCGCGTAGCCCTTGACCGTGTTCACGAGGTTCGGCACGAGGTCGGCGCGCCGCTGGTACTGGTTCAGCACTTCCGACCACGCCGCCTTGACGCCTTCGTCCTGCCGTTGCAGGTCGTTGTAGCCGCATCCTCCGAGCGCCATCGTAATGACGGCAGCGAGCACGACGCCGAGCTTGCGCAACATGTTCCTCCTCCGAATCTAGGGTGGGACGGATGGTCTGCCGCCCGGAATATGCGGCCTCGCGCCAGCGTGCGCAAGCGTTTTCGCCGATGAACTTCACCGGCGCAGCTACACCGGCGGGGGCAACGATTCGCGCAGCGTGCGCCGCGCGAACAGCAAGTCTTCCCACGCCTTTGCCTTGTCGGCCGGCGTGCGCAGCAGATACGCGGGATGATACGTAACGACCAGCGGGCGGCCGCGATAGCGATGCACGCGATTGCGAAGGCTCGCCACCGGCGCATCGACGTCGAGCAGCGTGCAGGCCGCACTCCTGCCGAGCGCAACGATAAGCCCGGGGCCCACGAGCTCGATCTGCCGGTCGAGATACGGGCGGCACGCGTCGACTTCGAGGGGCGCCGGCGTGCGGTTGCCGGGAGGACGGCATTTCAGCACGTTGGCGATGAACACGCCGTGCTCGCGCGTCAGCCCGAGTGCAGCGAGCATGTTGTCGAGCAGGCGGCCGGCCGCGCCGACGAACGGTTCGCCCTGCGCGTCTTCGTCGGCACCCGGCGCTTCGCCGACGAACATCCACGCGGCATCGGCAGCGCCTACGCCGGGGACGGTGCGCTTGCGCGTGGCACACAGGCCGCACGCCCGGCACTGTGCGACATCATCGGCGAGCGCATCGAGTGCAAGCGCTGCGATGTGCGCAAGGCGGCGATCGCGATTGCCGTTGCCCGGTTCATCCGCGTTCTCGCTGCCGCGCGGCACATCGGTGCGCGTGGGCTCACGCAGCCGCCACAGCGGCGCGATCCCCAGCTCGCGCAGCACCTCGTTGCGTGTCGCCATCAGATGACCGGCGCCGCGGCCCTGCGCAGGTCGCAGCGCATCACGAGCGCGTCCTCGCGCGCGCCGCCACGCTTGTCGGCAGGGTAGTACTCGATCCGGCGCGCGATGGCGGCGAAACCTTCCGCACGGTAGAGGGCGATGGCTCCCAGGTTCCCCACGCGCACTTCGAGGAACAGATGCTCCGCGCCGAGCTGGCGCGCGACGTCCATGAACTGCAGGAGAAGTGCACGGCCGAGCCCGCCGCGGCGCGCCTCGGGAACGACCGAAAGATTGAGCAGCTGCGCTTCACCGGGCCCGAGCATCAGCACGCCGTACGCGACGATCCGCTCGGCGCGCACGCCGACGCGCGCCGAGTAGCCGGCGGCAAGCGCGTCGCGAAAGTTGCGCTCGCTCCAGGGCGCCGCGTGAATGCGCGCTTCGAGCGCTGCGACGACGGGCAGATCGTGCGCGGCGAGCGGACGCCAGCGCACATGGGCAAGCGACGTCGGTTTCGGCAGCGAGGCCACGCGTGTCGATTCAGAGCCGAATGCCGGCGGCACGCTCGGCGCTCGTGAGCGCAACGCGGTGGCGCACATAGAGCGGCTGCGCCTCGTGCGCGGGCACCCCCGCACGCGCCAGCACGCGCGGCCACGCGCATTCGGCCACCGATTGCGCATCGGGAATGATCGCGCCGTCGCACGCGGCAAGCGCCAGACGCTGCGCGAGCGCGGGGTGGGCGAGAAACCCGTCTCCGGCGCCATGCCAGCCGCCGTCGAACGGAGCGAACGCGTCGGGCTTGTCGACGGCCGGCTCGCGAATGACCGTCCACCCGTTGCGATCGCGCTGGTACGCCGCCACGTAGACCTCGTGCATGCGCGCATCGAGGCAGGCGACGACGCGCTCCCAGCCGTGCTGCCGCCATGCGGATTGCGCTAGTGCCTCGAGCGTGGCAACGGCGAATACCGGCCGCTCGACACCGAAGGCCAGTCCCTGCGCAACGCCGCAGGCGATGCGCACACCGGTGAACGCGCCCGGCCCGGCGCCGAAGGCGACGCCTTCGACGCTTGCGAGGGGCGTGCCGTCGCGCGTGAGGATCTCGTCGATGGCCGGCAGGATCCGCTGCGACGCCGCGGTGTCGACGCATTCGCGTAGCGCCGACGCCTGCGCTCCGTCGTACAGTGCCACCGAGAGCCATCGGGTGGACGTATCGAGTGCGAGGATTTTCATGCACCCATTTTACCGGTGTCGCGCGCGAACGGGCGCGTACAATCCGCGCCTTTCGCCATGACCGAAGTCACGATCGAATCGCTGGATCAGGAGGGCCGCGGCATCGCGCGCGCCGGCGGCAAGGTGCTGTTCGTCGAAGGTGCGCTGCCGGGCGAGCGCGTCGAGGCCGAAAGCGTCAGGCGCAAGCCGGCTTACGAAATCGCACGCGCGATCGCGATCCACCGCGCGAGCGCGTCGCGCGTCGCACCGCGCTGCCCGCATTTCGGCGTATGCGGCGGATGTACGCTGCAGCACGCGGATGGCGCGTTGCAGATCGCGGCGAAGCAGCGTGCGCTCGAGGACGCACTGGCGCGCATCGGCCGCGTGCGTCCGGACGTGATGCTGCCGGCGATCGCGGGGCCGGCGTGGGGCTATCGCTACCGTGCGCGGCTGTCGGTGCGCGATGTGCCGAAAAAGGGCGGCGTGCTGATCGGCTTTCACGAGCGCAAGTCAAGCTACGTCGCCGACATGCGCGAATGCCACGTGTTGCCGCCGAAAATCTCGGCGCTGCTTCCTGCGTTGCGGACGCTGGTCGAATCGCTGTCGATCCGCACGCGCCTCCCGCAGATCGAGCTCGCCGTCGGCGAGCGCCTTGCGCCGAAAGCAGTCGCCGAGGTCGCGGGCGACAGCGGCGAGCGGCTCGTGCATGCGCTGGTGCTGCGCGTTCTGGAAGCACCGAGCGTTGCCGACGAGGCGAAGCTGGTCGCGTTCGCCGACGCACACGGTGTGGAATTGTGGCTGCAGCCGGGCGGTCCGGAAACGGTCGTGCCTTTCCATCCACGGCACGCGAGCCTCGCCTACACGCTTCCCGAATTCGACGTGGCGATTCCGTTCGCGCCGACCGACTTCACGCAGGTGAACGCGTCCATCAACCGCGTGCTCGTGCGCCGCGCAGTGCAACTGCTCGATGCGCAGCCGGCGGATCGTGTCGCGGATTTCTTCTGCGGGGTCGGCAACTTCACGCTGCCGCTCGCGCGCCGCGCGCACCATGTCACGGGCGTCGAAGGCAGCAAGGCGCTGATCGCTCGCGCCACGGCAAACGCCGAGCGCAACGGACTCGAGGCCGCCACGACGTTTGTGTGCGCCAATCTCTTTGCAGCGACGCCGGTCTTCGTGGCCGGGCTCGGCGCACTCGACCGCGTGCTGATCGATCCGCCGCGCGAAGGCGCCGTCGAGCTCGCGAAGTCGCTGCCGAACCGCGACGACGAGCGTGCGCTGAAGCGGCTCGTCTACGTCTCGTGCAATCCGGCGACGCTTGCCCGCGACGCGGCCGTGCTCGTCCACGAGCGCGGCTACCGGCTTGCCGCGGCGGGTGTCGTCAACATGTTTCCGCACACCGCGCACGTCGAGTCGATGGCGGTGTTCGAGCCGTAGCGGCGAAGCCCAAAAAAAACGGGGCGAGATCTCTCGCCCCGTACATTCGGAACCGCCTGTGGTCAGTCGCGCTGCCCGGAGAACATGAGCAGGATGTTGAGCAGGCTGATGAAGATGTTGTAGACGTCGAGGAACAGGCTCAGCGTGGCCGTGATGTAGTTCGTTTCGCCGCCGCGCACGATCCGGCTGACGTCATGCAGCAGGTACGCCGAGAACAGCAGCACGGCAATCGCGGAGACCGTCACCGACAACGCGGGGATCTGCAGGAAGATGTTGGCGAGCGACGCGACGATCAGCAGCACGAGCCCGATGAACAGGAACTTGCCCATGAACGAGAAATCGCGCTTCGTCACCGTGGCGATGCCCGCCATCGCGAAGAAGATCACCGCGGTCATTCCGCCGGCGAGCCCGATCAGTTGGCCCCCGTTGCGAAATCCGAGCGCCACCGACAGGATCGGCGCCAGCATCAGCCCGGCGATGAAGGTGAAGCCGAAGAGCGCGGGCACGCCCCACGCGCTGTTGCGAAGTGCGGTCACCCCGAAAAGCGCGCCGATCATCACGCCGAACATCAGCAGCGGCGCCATGACGGGCGACGCGGCGAACAGGCTGAGGAAATTCAACTGCATTCCCGCCCATGCGCCGGCGACCGTGGGCAGCATCGACAGCGATAGCAGCCAGTAGGTGTTGCGAAGCACCCGGTTCTGGCTCTCGGCAACGCCGACTGCCGGCGCGGTACCGTGGTTGAAAACCGTTTGCGACCTGGGTTCCATGAAGCCTCCAAAGAGGGCCAGCGGCCCGGGATGTACGTCAAGCATTGCTAGACTAGCAGAAACGGCGCGCGATCCGATCCGGGTTTCCCTTACGCCAGCCGTTCCCGCGAGTGCTAAGATGCGCCCGCCCCCCGCCGGAATCAAGCGCCGAGCATGGATGGGTGGCAGAGCGGTTGAATGCACCGGACTTGAAATCCGGCAATCGTGCAAGCGATTCGTGGGTTCGAATCCCACCCCATCCGCTCCCTGGCTGACGCCACCGCCGTGCCCGCACCGATGGCATAACGATTGCATCGGCGCCTCGCGTACCATTTACGCGTTGGCCGCGGGAGACGAATCGTGGAACTGTACTGGGTGCCGATTGGCTTCGCCGTCGTCGTGCTTCTGCTCGTCCTGCTGCTCGCCCGCCTCGTCGGTAACTCGAAGCGCCGCGAAATTCGCAAGAAGCTCGGGTTGCCGGTGAACGCGCGGCTCACGCCCGAACAGGCGTCGGCGTTCCAGGCGTTCGAGAACACCGACATGAAGCTCAAGAAGTCGTTTCCGACACTATCCGACACGCAGCGGCAGGCGATGGCGCGCGACGTCCTGCGCGACAAGGGCATGCTGCCGAAGCGCAAGAAAAGCAGCTGACGCGCCGCCGGCGCCGGAAGCTTCCCGCCGGCCGTCTACGACGGCCTCGCGGTCAGGCGAGCGGCGCCACCTTGATCACCTCGTCGGCGGTCGTCAGGCCCGCCGCCACCTTCGTCGCCCCGGAAACCCGCAGCGGCTTCATGCCGTCGCGAAACGCCTGCTCGCGGATCGCGCGATCGTCCGCTTCGTGCGTCATCAGCCGGCGCAGCGCCGGCGTCATCAGCATGATCTCGTAGAGGCCGATGCGGCCGAGGTAGCCCGTCATCCGGCATTCGAGACAGCCGCGCGCGGCCATCGTCGTCGCCGGCTTTTCCGCCCGCCACGGCGACGTGATCGCTTCCCACGTCGCGTCGTCCGGGGGATCCGCCGGCGCCTTGCAATGCGGGCACAGCGTGCGCACGAGCCGCTGCGCCATCACGCCGAGGAGCGTCGAGTTGATGAGGTAGGCGGGAATGCCGAGGTCGAGCATGCGCGTCACGGCCGTCGGCGCGTCGTTGGTGTGCAGTGTCGACAGCACGAGGTGGCCTGTCAGCGCCGCCTGCACGGCCATGTCGCCGGTGTCGCGGTCGCGTACCTCGCCGACCATGATGATGTCCGGGTCCTGGCGCAGCAGTGTGCGCACGCCCGATGCGAAATCGACACCGAGCGACGCCTGCACCTGCATCTGGTTGAACGCCGGCTCGATCATCTCGATCGGGTCCTCGATCGTGCAGACATTCACTTCGGTCGTCGCAAGGCCCTTCAGCGTCGAATAGAGCGTGGTCGTCTTGCCCGATCCCGTCGGTCCGGTGACGAGGATGATCCCGTGCGGCTCGCCGGTCATCGCTTCCCAGCGCGAGCGATCGTCGACAGTGAAGCCGAGATCCTGGAAATCGCGCACCAGCACTTCCGGGCTGAAGATGCGCATCACGATCTTCTCGCCGAATGCGGTGGGCATCGTCGAGATGCGCAGCTCGATCTCCTGGCCGTCGGGTGCAACCGTCTTGATCCGTCCATCCTGCGGCCGGCGCTTCTCGACGATCTCCATCCGGGCGAGCAGCTTGATGCGCGATGTCACGGCATTCAGCACGGAAGTCGGGATCGCATAAACCTGGTGCAGCACGCCGTCGATGCGAAAGCGCACGAGGCCGACGTCGCGCCGCGGCTCGATGTGGATGTCCGACGCGCGCTGGTCGAACGCGTACTGCCACAGCCAGTCGACGATATGGACGACGTGCTGGTCGTTGGCGTCGAGATGCCCATGGCGGCCGAGCTCGACGAGCTGCTCGAAGTTGCGCGCGATCGCGAAGTCGCCGCGCGAGTTCTCCTGTGCACGCTTCATCGAGCGCGCCAGGTTGAAGAACTCGCCGATATAGCGGCGCACGTCGGCCGGATTGGCGAGCACCAGCCGGATCTCGACCTTCAGGATCCGCTCGAGCTCGTCGGCCCAGCTGCGCACGAACGGCTCGCCGGTTGCAACCGTCAGCGTGCGCCGGTCGATCGCTACCGGCAGGATCCGATAGCGCTCGGCGTAGGCGTTGGACATCGTTGCGGTCACGGCGCCGAGATCGATCTTGAGCGGGTCGATATGCTGGCAAGGCACGCCGAGCTTCGCGGCCAGCCAGTCGACGAGGAAGTCGAGGCTCAGCAATTTCGCCGGTGGCCGCGCCGAGCGGATCTTCTGCTCGGCGATCAACTCGAGCGGATGCTCGAAGCGCTGCGTGCGCATGCGGCCGATCTCGGTGGCGTCGGACTGCGCGATCAGGCCGTCGGCAACCATCAGCTTCAGGATGTCGTCGAGCCGAAGGCGGCGGTCGGCCGCCGTCCGCGCTCCACCGGGCATTGGCGGTGCTTCGCCCGGCTTGTCTTCGGAGATTGGCGTTGCCATGCGGCGGGACTTTACACTGTCGTTCGCCCAGCCTGCGGAGTCTTCCATGCCGGTCGTCGGCGGTACTGTCCTCGAGGCGCGTGACGTCGATATCACGACGCTCGCGGTTGACGCGATCGTCAACGCCGCGAATTCGTCGCTCCTCGGCGGCGGCGGTGTCGATGGCGCAATTCATCGTGCGGCCGGACCGGGCCTGCTGGCCGAGTGCCGCACGCTCGGCGGCTGCCCGACCGGGGAGGCGCGCGTCACGCGGGGCTACCGGCTGCCCGCACGCTATGTGATCCATACGGTCGGCCCGGTGTGGCAAGGTGGTGCGCACGGCGAGCGCGCCCTCCTCGCCGCGTGCTATCGCAATTCGCTTGCACTTGCGCGCGACCTCGGCATCGCGTCGATCGCATTTCCCGCAATCAGTTGCGGCGTCTACGGTTACCCGCTCGAGCTTGCGACCGCAGTCGCGGTCGACGAGGTCGCGCAGACGGTCGTCGCGATGCCGGCGCTCGAGCGTGTCGTATTCGCCTGTTTCGGCGAGCACGCGCTCGCTGCATACCGAAACGCGCTCGACGCGCATGGGGCGCGCGGCTGAACCAACGCCTGTGCCCGCAGCTACAATGACCCACGAGGAGGATCACCATGAACACCCACATCGCTGCACTCGCGCTGCTCGCCACGAGCCTGCTCGTCGCCGGACCGGCGATCCCGGCATCGAGCGACATGCGGCTCGCCGACGGCGGATGGAACTCGTGGTATGGCCCTTCCCGCGATTACCGCGGCGGATCGAGAGGTAACTGGGCCGTCGGCACGTTCCACGGCCAGAACGGCGCGAACGGCAATGAAGAAACGGTCACGATCCGCCCCGACGGCAGCGTCGAGCTGCGCACGCGCGGCGAAGCGCCGAAGTACGGCACGTTCGAAGGCGAAACGCTGACGCTGGGATCGCGCATCAGCAAGGTGGAGCCCGCGCGCGGCGGCATCGTGATCGACGGCGCGTACTACCGCCGCTAACGCGTCACACGCCTTGCAGGCGCCGGCATCGACCGGCGTTCCTCGTTCGCAGCAACGCCGGTGCGGGGCTACTTTTCCGGCTCGATCGCCGGGACCTGGAACACCTCGCGCACGTACGCGAGGTACGACGGGTCGTAGTCCATCGTCTTCGACGGCTCGTCGCTGATTTTCGCGACCGGCTGGCCATTGCAGCGCGTCATCTTGATGACGATCGCGAGCGGCTCGTAGCCGAGGTCGTTGGTGAGGTTGGTGCCGATGCCGAACGCGGTCTGGCTGCGGCCGCGAAAATATTCGAACAGCCGCAGCGCGAGCGGCACGTTGAGGGCATCCGAGAACACCATCGCCTTGCTGCGCGGGTCGATGCGCATGCGCTGATAGTGCGCGATCAGCTTTTCCCCCCATTCGAACGGATCGCCCGAATCGTGGCGCACGCCGTCGAACAGCTTGCAGAAGAACAGATCGAAGTCACGCAGAAACGCGTCCATGCCGAACACGTCGGACAGCGCGATCCCGAGATCGCCGCGGTACTCGCGCGCCCAGGTGTTGAACGCGAACACCTGTGAATCGCGCAGCCGCGGACCCACGGCCTGGCACGCCTGCAGATACTCGTGTGCCATCGTGCCGAGCGGCGTCAGGTTGTGCTCGAGCGCGAAATGCACGTTGCTCGTCCCGACGAATTTCGCGCGGATGCCGTCGCGCAGCGCGACGATCACGCGCTCCTGCCAGTCGCGCGCGAAGCGCCGCCGCGTTCCGTAGTCGGCGATGCGGAACTCGGGATCGGGCACCGAATTGAGCTGCCCGATCTTGCGCGCAAGACGCTGCTCGCCCTCGCCGTAATCGGGCTTGGGATGCATGTTGCGGTTGTACACCTCGGACACGATCGCGAGCACCGGCACTTCGAACATGATCGTGTGCAGCCACGGTCCCTTGATCGCGATGTCGATCTCGCCCGGGCTGTCGGGCAGCGCACGCACGTGGATGAACCGCTCGTCGAGCTGGAAGAGCCCGAGGAGATCGACGAAATCGCTCTTGAGGAAGCGCCAGCTTCGCAGGTAATCGAGCTCCCTGCGCGTGAAGCGAAGCCGGCAGAGCGCTGCGATCTCGCGGCGGATCTCGCCGATATACGGTTGCAGGTCGACGCCCGCGTTGCGGCACTTGAAGCGATACTCGACCTGCGCGGCCGGGAAATGATGCAGCACGACCTGCATCATCGTGAACTTGTAGAGATCGGTGTCGAGCAGCGAAGTGATGATCATGGCGTGCTTCGTTTGCCGCGACGCGGCAGGTGCATGACAGCCGGCTGAGCCTTCGATCTTACCCCGTGGCGCACGTGACACGTGCCCGGCTGCATCGTCATGCGGCCACTGGCCCGCTGCCGGCGCCACCGCTATGATGGCGTCCTGTCAACGTCGCCCTCTGCCATGCTCGTCAGCTGCGTCGCCTACGAAAACGGCCGCAAGATCGCCGACATCCCCGTTGCCGACATAAGCGAATACGTGCATCGGCCGCGTGTCCTGATCTGGGTGGCGCTGTTCGAGCCCACGATCGACGAGCTCGACGAGATGGCGCAGGAATTCGGTCTGCACGAGCTCGCCGTCGAGGATGCGCGCAAGGGTCATCAGCGGCCCAAGATCGAGGAGTACGGCAACTCGCTTTTTGCCGTGCTGCACCCTGCCGAAATGGTCAAGAGCGCGGACGGCACCGATGAGCTCAACATCGGCGAGATCGACATCTTCGTCGGTCCCAACTACGTTCTCACGGTCCGTCATCGGACGCAGATCGGCTTTGCCGCAGTGCGCGCACGCACGGAGCGCGAGCCAGAGCTCCTGAGTCATGGCGCCGGCTTCGTGTTCTACACGCTCCTCGACAACGTCGTCGACCGCTATTTCCCGGTGCTCGACCAGCTCGAGACGCGCCTCGAGACCGCCGAGGAGGAGCTCTTCGGAAGTGCCGCAACCCGGCGCAAGATCGAGGAGCTGTATGGGCTGAAGCGCGAGCTGATGGCGTTGAAGCACGCGGTCGCGCCGCTGATGGAGGCGGTGGGCAAGCTGTTCGGCGGGCGCGTCCCGCAGATGTGCCTCGGGACACAGGAATATTTCCGCGACGTCTACGACCATCTCGCACGCATCAACGGCACGATCGAAAGCACGCGTGAAATGCTGACGACCGCGATCCAGGTGAACCTCGCGCTGATCGGCATTTCCGACAACGAGGTGACGAAGCGGCTGGCCGCGTACGGCGCACTGATCACGGTGCCGACGCTGATCGCCGGCATCTACGGCATGAATTTCAAGAACATGCCCGAGCTCAACTGGTCGGTCGGTTATCCGCTCGCCGTCTTCTGCATGGTCGCGATCGACGCGATCCTGTTCCTGCGCTTCCGTCGCGCGAAATGGGTCTGAGCGACCGCGACGTGCGTTGACGTGTCGGTCAGTCGTGTCCGTTAGCGGGCACGATCGGAATGATCCGCCGGTCCGCATAGGCCGATTCGAGGGGCCATGACGGCTGGAGCGTGACGTGGTCGATGTGGAAGCGCTCGGCGAGCATGCGCCGCGCGGCCTCCAGGATCGGTGGCCAGGCATCGCCGCTGTCGATCGTTACGTGGGCCGACAGCGCGGCCTCCCGGGTGCTCATCAGCCACACATGCAGGTCGTGGACGCCGTTCACGCCCGCGATTGCAGTCAGCGCGCCGCCGATCTCACGGTAATCGAGGTGTGCCGGCACGCCTTCCATCAGCACGCCGGTCGTCTGCACCAGCAGCCGCCAGGTCGCACGCAGGATCAGGACGGCGGTCAGCAGCGACAGCAGCGGATCGATCGGCGTCCAGCCGGTCGCGAGGATCACCGCGCCGGCAACGATCGCAGCGACCGAGCCCAGTGCATCGGACAACACGTGCAGCAGCGCGCTGCGCGCGCCGGCCGACGACGACGCGCGCGACAGCACCCAGGCCGTCACCAGATTGACGAGCAATCCCACGCTGGCGATCCCGAGCACGGTGCCACCGGCGACCGGCGCCGGCGTCACGATGCGCTGGATCGCCTCGAACACGATGAAACCGACGAGCAGCAGCAGCGCCAGTGCGTTGACGAACGCGGCAAGCACCTCGGCACGCGCATAGCCGTACGACGCGCGCGGCGACGGCGGCCGGCGCGCGATCCATTGCGCAAAGAGCGCGAGGCCGAGTGCGGCGGCGTCGGTGGCCATGTGCCCGGCATCGGACAGCAGCGCGAGCGAGCCCGCGAGCCAGCCGCCCACCGCCTCGACGATCGCGTAACCGGCGGTCAGCGCGAGAGCCGCGGCAAGCGCGCGCAACGCGCCGGTTGTGGAGGGCACATGGTGATCGGGCGCATCGCCGTCGTGCGCATGCAGCGAACCGTGATGCGAATGCATTTGGCCCATCACCGCTAAAATAGCACCATGGATGCGCTGTCCGAACTTGCCGATCGCATCGACGAGCTGCTGCCGCAAACACAATGCCGCCGCTGCGGGTACGAGGGGTGCGGCCCGTATGCAGCGGCGATCGCCGCGGGCCACGCGGACGTCAACCGCTGCCCGCCAGGCGGAAGCGATACCCTCGATGCACTCGCGCGATTGCTCGGACGCGCGGCTCCACCGCTCGACACCTCTCGCGGCGCGCCGGGTCCGCTGCGCGTCGCGCGCATCGACGAAGCCGCGTGCATCGGCTGTACGCTTTGCATCGCCGCGTGCCCCGTCGACGCGATCATCGGCGCGCAGAAGCGCATGCATGCGGTGCTGACGTCGCTTTGCAGCGGCTGCGAACTATGCGTCGCACCCTGCCCGGTCGACTGCATCGACATGATTCCTGCCGACCGCGACTGGACCGCGAGCGACGCAACGGCCGCGCGCGAGCGTTTCGAGCGGCGCCGCGAGCGGCTCGCGGCAGCAAGCATCGGCGCGAGACGCGACGCCGAAGCGCGCAAGCGCAAGGCGGCCATCGCCGATGCCTTCGAACGCGCCCGTGCGCGCCGCGCAGCGCTTCCGCAGCGGTAGCGGCAGTCGTAGCCGCTGCCGCTGCCACAGCCGGCACGAGGATCGAGCAGCGCGAACGACGAGGCAACGATGCGCATCGGGATGACGTTTGCGGCGGCGCTTGGTGCGATGACATTGCTCGGCACGACACTGCCCGCGGCCGCAATGACGCTCCCCGACGCCAGCGTTTCCGGCGATTACTCGGAGCGCCTCGATGCATTGTGGACTTTCGAGCAGCCTGCCGGATCGGAAACGCGCTTCCGCACCGAAGCTGCGCGGCATGCTCCGGGCTCGCGCGAGGCGGCCGAAGCGGCAACGCAGATCGCACGGGCGCTAGGACTGCAACGACGGTTCGCCGACGCGGACCGCACGCTCGACGCGGTCAAGCTCACGCTTGCTCGGCAGCCGCCGCGCGTGCGTGTTCGCTACCTGCTCGAACGCGGACGGCGCGACAATTCCAGCGCAAGCCCGGGCAAGGCATTCGCGTGGTTCGAACGGGCGTTGATCGCTTCCGCCGACGACGCGCTGCCGGGCGCCGATTTCTACCGTGTCGACGCATTGCACATGCTGGCGATCGCCGCGCCGGCGTCGCGGCAACTCGCGCTCAACCTGCGCGCGCTCGCGGCCGCCGATGCCGCGCAGGACGCGCGCACGCGCGGCTGGCGCGCGCCGCTTTTGAACAACCTCGGCTGGACGATGCACGAGCGAGGCGATTACCCGGCGGCGCTCGCGTATTGGCGCGACGCGCTCGCCGCCTTCGAAGCGAAGGGTGACGTGCGAAGTACGCGCATCGCACGCTGGACCGTCGCGCGCGGATTGCGGTCGGTGGGTCGTCTCGACGAGGCCGAAGCGATCCAGCGTGCGCTTGCCGACGAGCTCGACGCCGCGCATGCGCCGGACGGCTACGTGTTCGAGGAGCTGGCGGAAATCGCCGTCGCCCGCGGCGACCGCAGCGCAGCGCAACCCTGGGCGGCGAAAGCGCTTGCGCTGCTTTCGCAGGACACCGACTTTCGCGCGAGCGAACCGGGGCGGCTTGCCCGCCTCGCCGATCTCGCGCAGGGCGTGGCACCGAGGTAGCCAAAGCAGCGGCGGAGGCGCTTCACTCGAACCGTTTCGAGCCCGGTCTTCTCCGGTCTGGTTTCTACATCTGGCGGAAGCGATGGGCGAATGCGCGCGAGACGTCGAGCGTTTCCGGGCGCGTCTTCAGCGCAAGCGATATGCGGCCCGCCAGGTCACGGCTCGTTGCCGCGACATGGGCGAGGTTCACGATCGTGCCACGATGCACCTGCCAGAAGCGATTCGGGTCGAGCCCTTCCGCAAGTTCCCGCAACGGCGTGCGGATCAGCGCTTCGCCGTCCCTCGTGAACACGCTCGTGTACTTGTCGTTCGCCTGGAAGTAGCAGACGTCGTCCACGGCGATCAATCGCACCTGCGGTCCGACGGACGCACGAATCCACGCCAGCCGTTCGGCCGCCGTGCCAGGTGCCAGCGCGGGCGCGAGGCGCGAAAGCATTTCGATCGCGCTCCGCATTTCGGCCCTGTCGTTCGCATGGGTCAGTCGCTCGCGCAGGCGCTCGATCGTGCGCGCAAGTCGCGCGTCCTCGACGGGCTTCAGCAGGTAGTCGACGGCCGCGCGCTCGAATGCGTCGACCGCGTACTGGTCGAATGCGGTGACGAACACGACGTGTAGCGCTCGATCGGCCGCTTGCGCGACCTCGAGGCCGCTCAAACCCGGCATCCGGATGTCGAGGAACGCGATGTCCGGGTCCTCCTGCACGATCAGCGATTGCGCCTCGGCGCCATTGGCGGCAATCCCGGCGATCACGAGCTCGGGCCACAGCGCCACAAGCCGGTCGCGCAGATACAGCGCGAGCCGCGGCTCGTCGTCGGCGATGATTGCGGTGGTTCTGCGGCCGTTGTTCATTGCGAACCGACCGGCATCGCGCGCGCGGGCGCATCCGCGGACGACGATGCGCGCCGCGTGTACGCAACCGGCAGCGCCACGCTAACGCGGGTGCCATGCGGTTGCACGTCCTCGATGGTCACGCCGGCGGCGTCGCCGAACAGCGTGACAAGCCGTGCGCGCAGGTTGGCAAGCCCGATGCCCGGCGTTTCGTGCGATGCCGTTGCGCGAAAGCCGACGCCGGTGTCGACGACCGTGAGCACGAGCAGCGACCCGTTGCGGCGCGCGGCGATCACGATCTCGCCACCGTCGAGCGACGGCTCCAGACCGTGCTTCACCGCGTTCTCGACGATCGGTTGCAGCAGCATCGGCGGTGCCGCGACGTCGCAAAGCATCGCCGGCACGTCGATGCGCCAGCGCAGCCTCGTCCCCATGCGCAGCGCAACGATCTCGAGATACGCCCGAAGCAGTGCGACCTGCGCACCGAGCGTCGCCTTGCCCGTCGCCGACGCCGCGCTTGCGCGCAGCAGCGCGATCAGGCGCTCGATCATGCCCTTTGCCGTGTGAGGCTCCTCATCGATGAGGCAGATGACGTGCGCGAGCGTGTTGTAGAGGAAATGCGGTTCCACCTGGGCCTCGAGCAGCTTCATCCGCGCCGTCGTCGCCTCGTTTTCGGCCGCCGCGACGCGGGCCTGTTCGCGGGCGATCGACGCTTCGGCTCGCGCGGCACGCTCGCGCGGAACGAAGATCAGCAGCAGTATGGCGGTGATCAGCAACGTCACGATGACGATCGAAACGACCGTACGCGGCGAAAAGAGCCAACTGCTGCCATGCGTGAGGTGGAGGATGCGAAACGCCAGCAGGTAGCCGGGGAAGATGCCGACGATTGCGATCAGCGCATGGAACGCCGAGCGCACCCAGAGACCGGCGTCGTGCAGCTGCGCGGCGAACAGGCGTCCCGCGACCAGGTACGCGCCATAGATGACGAAGCCGATACATTGGGCGTAGACGAATGTGTCGCGCAGCACGAGTGCGATCGGTTCGTCCGGCGCGAAGAGGATCGCCAACAGCGCGAAGAACAGCGCGAACAGCGCGTTCCAGAGGGCCGTGTAGATGATGTCCCGCGCGACGCTGCGCCGGAAGCGGCGAAAGACGGGAATGATCTCGAGCGGATGGCCGTTGCCCACGCCCTGGCAGCGAGGCGCGGGGTTCGACGCGGCGGCGATGGACATGAGGGCCCTCCGTTGCACGGCGCATGCGGCCGTGCGGTTTCCGCCATTGTCGCGCGGCGGGCGGGTCGCCGGTGCCGGAGCGACGAAGCACCGGCGCTTCGGTGCCAAGGGTCGTTTCGCGTCGCGAGCTGCACGCTGCACTCGGTGGAACGGCGCCGTGGCGACGCGCATTAGAATCCCGCACGATGAACCCCGCGAAGCGACGGCAGATCTTCGAGCGGCTACGTGCCGCCAATCCGAACCCGCGCAGCGAACTCGACTACCGCACGCCGTTCGAACTGCTGGTGGCCGTGGTGCTGTCGGCGCAGGCCACCGACAAGGGGGTCAACAAGGCAACGTCGCGCCTTTTCCCGGTCGCGAACACGCCGGCCGCCTTCGTCAAACTCGGCGTCGACGGCCTGATTCCCTACATCAGCTCGATCGGCCTGTTCAACACGAAGGCGAAGAACGTGATTGCGCTGTCGCAGCAGCTGCTCGACCAGCATGCGGGAAAGGTGCCGCGCGACCGGGCGGCGCTCGAACAGCTGCCCGGCGTCGGTCGCAAGACGGCCAACGTCGTGCTGAACGTCGCGTTCGGCGAGCCGACGATCGCGGTCGACACGCACATCTTCCGCGTGGCGAACCGCACCCGCCTCGCCGTGGGCAAGGACCCGGAGGCGGTCGAGCAGCGGCTGCTGAAATTCACGCCGGAGGAGTTTCGCCACAATGCGCACCACTGGCTGATCCTGCACGGGCGCTACGTGTGTGTCGCGCGCGTGCCGAAATGCCCGCAGTGCGTGATCGCCGACCTTTGCGAGTATCCGTCCAAGACCCGGGCACTGCCGGGCACCAGCGCACGCGCGCTGCCGCTCAAGCCGCCCGCCGGACCGGAGGATTGATCGGGTGTTCACGCCGAGCCGCGACGAGGCGCGCCGCTTCCTGATCGACGCGTGGCGCAAGTACCGTGCGAGGGAGCCGCTGTCGGCACTCGAGCAGACGGCGGCGCAATTGATCGCCATGCACCCCGAGTATCACCCGGTGCTCGAAACGCCCGACGCGCACATCGATCGCGATTACCGTCCCGAGCAGGGCGACGTCAATCCGTTCCTGCACCTGTCGCTGCACCTCGCCGTCGCCGAGCAGCTCGCGATCGACCAGCCGCCGGGCATTGCGGCGCACTACGCGCGATTACGCGACGCGCGCGGCGACGTCCACGAGGCGCTGCACGCGATCGTCGAATGCCTGGGGGAAGTGATCTGGCAGGCGCAGCGCAGCGGCGCCGGACCCGACGCCGCGGCCTATCTCGCCTGCCTCGAGCGGCGGTGAACCGGCTCCGCTCTTTCAATAACGCTTGGCGAGCACCGGCGGCTGCGACGCGTAATACGCGGCGACGTTCTCGATGTCCTTGTCCGTCAACGTGGCGGCAAAGCCGGCCATGATCGGATTCTTCCGCGCGCCCGATTTGTAATCACGCAACGCCTTCGCGAGGTAATCGGGATATTGCCCGCCAAGCTTCGGATAATCGGCCGCCTGGCTGTTGCCGTCGATGCCGTGGCATGCCTGGCAGACCTGCTGCACCTTCGCCTGTCCCGCCGCCACATCGGCGCCAAGTGCGAGGGCCGGCGCACACGCCGCGAGGACGGCGACAACAAGCGTTGCACGTACGTGGGTCATCATTTGCTGGCCGTCGTGGTCTGCGGACCGCCACGCGAGTAGTACGCGGCGAGATTCGCGATGTCGTCGTCGGACAGGCTGCTCGCGATTGCCTGCATCGATGGGTGGCTGCGATCGCCGCTCTTGTATTCGCGCAGCGCCTGCATGATGTACGCGGCGTGCTGGCCGCCGAGCTTCGGCACGTGATAGACCTCGGGATACGCCGTGCGCCAGCCCTCGATGCCGTGGCAGCCCTCGCACATGCGCGTTTTCTCGCGCCCCTTCGCGGGGTCGCCCGCGGGTGCGGGAGCCTGCGCGGCCACCGCCGCGGAAAACAGCAACGTCAACGTCGTAACGGCACAGTATCGGATCATCGGCGAGCAGTAAGTTTAGGAAAAGCGCGGACGTGGCGTCCGCGGCGAAAAGCGTTCGATTCTATTGGGTTGCGTACGAAGCGGTCAAACTTCACGCGCTTTATGCACGTCAGCGCTTCAGCTCGGACAATTTGTCCTTCACGTCCTTCCACTCGTCGGCGTCGGGCGGTGCCGGCTTGCGCTCGATGATCGGCTTCCACGCCTTCGCCAGCTCGGCGTTCAAGGCCTTGAACTGCTGCTGGTCCTCCGGGACGTCGTCTTCGGCAAATATCGCTTCGACCGGACACTCGGCGACGCACAACGTGCAATCGATGCACTCGTCGGGATCGATGACCAGGAAATTGGGCCCTTCGCGGAAGCAGTCGACCGGGCACACGTCGACGCAATCGGTGTATTTGCAGCGAATGCAGCTCTCGGTTACGACGTAGGTCATGCGCGGTGGTTCTCGGCCCGTTCAATGCGGAAGGGTTGAATTTTAGCAGACGGCGCCCATTCTCCCGGTAGGCGCACGCATGCCGCATGCGGTAAAATCGCAGCCGAGGCTGGTTCGTCCATCATGCGAACCATGCCGCCAGGGCGGAGAGGACATTCGATGAGCGAAGCCATCAAGCAAGTTTCGGACACCACCTTCGAACAGGACGTGTTGCAATCCGAGACACCGGTGCTGGTCGATTTCTGGGCGGAATGGTGCGGGCCGTGCAAGATGTTCGCGCCGGTGCTCGACGAGGTCGCGAAAACCTACGAAGGCAAGCTCAAGGTCGCCAAGCTCGACATCGACGCCAATCCGGCAACGCCGGGCAAGTTCGGCATCCGCGGCATTCCCACCGTCATCCTGTACAAGGGCGGCCAGGTGCATGCGCAAAAAGTTGGCGCACTGACTAAATCGCAACTGACCGCATTCCTCGACAGCCATCTCTGACCGGCTTCCTTGACACGCCCGGGTAAGCCCGTTACGCTGCCCCACTGAAACGATCGGCGCGCCAAATCGTGCCGATCCTGCCGAAGCGCTGAAAAGCGCCGGCCCAAATTCCAGGTGCCGCCCTTCCGTTGCGGCGCCCAAACGAATCCCGATTCGCCCACCCGGCCATCCGCGGCCCTCTCCGCCGTTCCCGCACGCGCCATGCACCTGTCAGAACTGAAAGCCAAGCACGTCTCCGAGCTGCTCGACATCGCCAACGCGATGGAAATCGACGGCGCCAACCGGATGCGCAAGCACGACCTCATCTTCGCGCTGCTGAAAACGCAGGCGAAAAAGGGGGAGAGCATCTTCGGCGAGGGGGTCCTCGAGGTATTGCCCGACGGCTTCGGCTTCCTGCGCTCGCCGGACACGAGCTACCTTGCCGGCACCGACGACATCTACATCTCGCCGTCGCAGATCCGCCGCTTCAACCTGCATACCGGCGACACGATCGAAGGCGAAATCCGCACGCCGAAGGACGGCGAGCGTTATTTCGCGCTGGTCAAGGTCGACAAGGTCAACGGCGAGCCGCCCGAGAACGCGAAGAACAAGATCCTCTTCGAGAACCTGACGCCGCTCTTCCCCGACGAGCCGATGGTCCTCGAGCGCGACATCAAGGCCGAGGAGAACGTCACCGGACGCATCATCGACATCGTCGCGCCGATCGGCAAGGGCCAGCGGGGCCTCCTCGTGTCGTCGCCGAAATCAGGCAAGACGGTGATGCTGCAGCACGTTGCGCACGCGATCACCGCAAACCACCCCGACGTCATCCTGATCGTGCTGCTCATCGACGAGCGGCCCGAGGAAGTGACCGAAATGCAGCGCACGGTGCGCGGCGAGGTCGTTGCGTCGACGTTCGACGAGCCGGCCACGCGCCATGTGCAGGTGGCCGACATGGTGATCGAAAAGGCGAAGCGCCTGGTCGAGCACAAGAAGGACGTCGTGATCCTGCTCGATTCGATCACCCGCCTCGCGCGCGCCTACAACACGGTCGTGCCCGCGTCGGGCAAGGTGCTCACCGGCGGCGTCGATGCCAACGCGCTGCAGCGGCCGAAGCGCTTCTTCGGCGCGGCGCGCAACATCGAGGAAGGCGGCTCGCTCACGATCATCGCCACCGCGCTCATCGACACCGGATCGCGGATGGACGACGTGATCTACGAGGAGTTCAAGGGCACCGGCAACATGGAAATCCACCTCGACCGGCGCATGGCCGAGAAGCGCATCTACCCGGCCATCAACGTGAACCGCTCGGGGACGCGACGCGAAGAGCTGCTGCTGAAGCCCGACATCCTGCAGAAGGTGTGGATCCTGCGCAAACTGCTCTACCCGATGGACGAGCTGGAGGCGATGGAATTCCTGCTCGACAAGGTCAAGGCCACCAAGAGCAACGCCGAGTTCTTCGAGAGCATGCGGCGGGGTTGATTCCTGCCGCCGCTGTTGCGCGCAGGATGGGGTCGGCGCACCATCGCGACATCGCACGATCCCGACCAGGCCGAAGGCGGGCCGCCGGTCGGACCCGCGCATCGCCCGCCCACCGAGGAGAGCGTCCATGGCACGCAAATACATCGACTGCCGGCTGTTCCCGAGCGATACGAAATGTTCGATCGCGATCTCCGGCGATACCGAGGACGAGGTCGTCGCCGCGGCGGCACAACATGCGGTCAGCGTGCACAAGCACGAGGATTCGCCCCAGCTCCGCCAGCAGATCCGCGCCAGCGTCAAGGAAGGCAACCCGGCGTCCTGAGCACCGGCGCCGCCTGCCCGGCAAAGCCGGGCGCATCGCCGGGTGCCCGATTCGGGCGCTGCGGGCTCGGATAGCCCGTTGGTTTTCCATGGGAATCAACGGGTTGCAGTGGCGCTTGCAAAGCGGGGCCGGCACCGCAACTTGCGATGGACCGCCATCTCGCGGATAATCGCTGATTCCCTTGGCTCCCGCCGCCCGCCTGCTTTGCGGGTCCGTGCGTCGAGCCGCGCGCCAGGCAAAACGGAAGGCATCCCGACCATGAAAATCGACACCCATCCCAAATACACCGAAATCAACGTCACGTGCAGCTGCGGCAACACGTTCACCACGCGCTCGACGATCAACAAGCCGTTGCACGTCGAAGTGTGCTCGGCATGCCATCCGTTCTACACCGGCAAGCAGAAGATCATGGACACGGCGGGTCGCGTCGAGAAATTCCGCCAGCGCTACGGCAGCAAGACGGCGACGCCATCGGCCTGACGCCGTTGTCGCTTTGCATCGCCCAAAGAGGCAGCTTCGGCTGCCTTTTTCGTTGCAGTCGCAAAGCGTAGCCGCCATTCTTCCGCCATGCGCAGTCCCGGCCGACGTGCCCTCGACGCAGCACCCTCCGCAGCGCCCGATGCCGCCGACCCGTATCGTGCGTGGAAGCAGGCCGGCCTGCTGCTGCTGGCCGTCGCCTGGATCGCGCTCGGTCTGACGGGCCACGATCCGTGGAAGTTCGACGACGCCACGACGTTCGGCGTCGCGTGGGAAATGTCGCAGCGTCACGATTACGTCGTGCCGCATCTCGCGGGCGAAGTGTACCTGCGCAATCCGCCGCTCGTGCCGGCGATCGCGGCGGCGACGGAGCAGCTGCTTTCGCCACCGCTCGAGCCGTTCGACGCCGCGCGCATTGCCGCCGGCGGCGCGCTGGCGCTGATTCTTCTGTTCACGGCACTTGCAAGCGGCGAGCTCGCCGGGCCGACCTACCGCTGGCCGCCGGTGCTGATCCTGATCGGCTCGGTCGGCCTGTGGGATCGCGCACACGTGCTGTCGGGGGAGCTCGGCGTCATGGTCGGTCTCGCCGTCGCGCTCTACGGCCAGGCGCTTGCGCTGCGCCGCCCCGTTGCCGGGGGGGCGTGGATGGGTGCCGGCGCAGCGGTCGCTTTCCTGTCCCAGGGATTCACCGGTCCGGCGTGGATCGCGATCGCGGCGCTGCTCCTGGTCGCGGTCGGCCGGCAATTTCGCAGTCGCCGCTACGTCGCGACGCTCGGCGTCGCGCTCGTCGTGGCCGTCGCGCTGGTGGCGCCGTGGATCGTCGCGCTGTACCTGCGTGTTCCGTCGCTGCTCCACGAGTGGCTGGCGACGGAAGCGCTCGGCACCCATATCGCGTTCTTCGGCGATCCGTCGCTGGCCGACCCGCTCTATCACGCGCGCAACCTGTTGTGGTTCGCATGGCCCGCGCTGCCGCTGATCGCATGGATGGTCTGGACGCGTGCGCGCGGCTTCAACGGCGGGCTTGCCGAGCCACAGGTGCTGATCCCGGCCGTGCTCGCGCTCGTCATCTACGCGAACCTGCTCGTGGTTCCCGAGCCGAGGCTGATCCAGGCGCTGCCATTGCTCGTGCCGTGTGCATTGCTCGCGTCGCTCGAGATCGATTCGCTCGCGCGGAGCTTTTCGGCGGCGCTCGACTGGTTCGGCATCCTGACGTTCGGGTTGCTCGCGATCGTCGTCTGGGGCATCTGGGTCGATGCACGGTTGAACGGCATGTCGCCGGCAATCGCCGCGCTTTTCCGCGACACCGAAGTCGGCTTCCAGCCGACGTTCCATCTGGGCTCGGTGATCGCGGCGATGTTCCTCACGCTGTTGTGGATTGCGCTCGTGCGCCCGGCGCGGCGCAGCAATCGGCGCGCGCTGCTCAACTGGGCAGCGGGCGTCACGCTGGCCTGGTGTCTCTACTCGACCATCTGGCTGCCGTATCTCGATTCGCGGCGTTCGTATCGGGCAATGATCGAGAGCCTCGATGCGCATCTGCCCGTCGCCGGATGCGTCGCGAGCCGCAATCTCGGCGACCCGCAACGCGCGTTGCTGTACTACTTCGCGGCGATCGAAACGGTGCGTGAGGAAACGCAGCCCGATGCCGACGCCGAGTGCCGCGCACTTCTCGTCCAATATGGGGCGATTGCCGGTCCACCGCCGTCACTCGCCGGCTGGCACGTCGAATGGGAAGGCGGCCGGCGCGGCGACGCCACCGAGCGCTACGTGCTTTACATGAAGGATGATGCGTCGTGAAATTTGTCGATGAAGCGTATATCGAGGTCATCGCGGGCGACGGCGGCAACGGCGCCGCCTCGTTCCGGCGTGAGAAGTACGTGCCGCGCGGCGGCCCTGACGGCGGTGACGGCGGCCGCGGCGGGAGCATCTTCGCCATTGCCGATCGCAACATCAACACGCTCGTCGACTATCGCTTCGCGCGCATCTTCCGCGCGAAGCGCGGCGAGAACGGGCGCGGCGCCGACAAGTACGGGCATGGCGCCGACGATATCGTGCTGCGCGTGCCGGTGGGCACGGTGATCAGCGACGCCGGCACCGGCGACGTCATCGCCGATCTTGCACAGGATGGCGCGCGCGCGCTCGTTGCGAAGGGCGGCAAGGGCGGGCTCGGCAACCTCCATTTCAAGTCCAGCACCAACCGCGCGCCGCGCCAGACAACCCCGGGCGAAAAGGGCGAGGTGCGGCGCCTGCATCTCGAGCTCAAGGTGCTGGCCGACGTCGGCCTTCTCGGTCTGCCGAACGCGGGCAAATCGACGCTGATCCGTGCCATTTCCGCGGCGCGCCCCAAGGTCGCCGACTATCCGTTCACGACGCTCGCACCACAACTCGGCGTCGTGCGAACATCCGAAGCGCACAGCTTCGTCGTCGCCGATATTCCCGGCCTGATCGAAGGGGCCGCGGAGGGCGCGGGGCTCGGCCATCAATTCCTGCGCCATCTTGCGCGTACGCGGCTGCTTCTGCACGTCGTCGACATCGCGCCGCTCGACCCCGGCGCCGATCCGCTCGCCGGTGCGCGCGCGATCGTCAAGGAACTCGGCAAATACGATCCGGCACTCGCGGCGAAGCCGCGCTGGCTCGTGCTGAACAAGATCGACCTCATCGCGGAGGACGAGCGCGCGGCGCAGTGCGCGGCGTTCGCGAAGTCGCTGCGGCACAAGGGGCCGCTGTTCACGATCTCGGCGATCGACGGCACCGGATGCCGTGAGCTCACTTTCGCCATCCAGGCCTGGCTCGACGCGCATCCGCAGGCCGTGCCCGAGGCGGCCGCGGCGCCCGCCGAAGCGGTTGGGCCGGTCGTGCTGACGCCCGCGCCCGTCGCAGCGCGCCGGCGCCGCAGGACCGACGAGGAAGCATGAGCGGCGACGGGCGGCGCCGAGGAGCGAATCGCGCCCGCTGCCGGCGCAGCGCAGCGGCGCAGCCGCAAGCGTGGGTGGACCTATGAGCGGAGAAGCGGCGAGCGTGGGAGAACCGACGACCGCGTTTGCGAACGCGTCGCGGATCGTCGTCAAGGTGGGGTCGAGCCTCGTCACCAACGAGGGACGTGGCATCGACCACGACGCGGTTGCGCGCTGGGCCGGCGAAATCGCCCGACTCGCCGAAGCGGGAAAGGCGATCGTCCTCGTTTCGTCCGGCGCCATCGCCGAAGGGATGCAGCGGCTCGGCTGGTCGACGCGCCCGCGCGCGATCCACGATCTGCAGGCGGCCGCCGCGGTCGGGCAGATGGGCCTCGTGCAGGCATACGAGCGCGCGTTCGCACGCCATGCGCTGCGTACGGCGCAGGTTCTGCTGACGCACGACGACCTGTCCGATCGGCGGCGCTACCTCAATGCGCGCACGACACTCACCACGCTCATCGCGCTGCGCGTGATTCCGATCATCAACGAGAACGACACGGTCACCACCGACGAGATTCGCTTCGGCGACAACGACACGCTGGGCGCGCTCGTCACCAACCTGATCGAAGCCGACCTGCTGGTGCTGCTCACCGACCAGCCGGGACTGTTCAGCGCCGATCCGCGCCGGCATCCCGCGGCCACGCTCGTGCGCACTGCGCGCGCCGGCGACCCGGCACTCGAGGCGATGGCCGGCGGCGCGGGCAGCGACATCGGGCGCGGCGGCATGCTTACCAAGGTGCTGGCGGCCAAACGCGCGGCGCGTTCCGGCGCATCGACGATCATTGCGTGCGGGCGCGAAGCCGACGTGCTGACGCGACTCGCCCGCGGCGAACCGCTCGGCACGACGCTCACTGCCGAACGGAGCTCGCTCGCGGCGCGCAAGCAATGGCTTGCCGATCACGTGCGTCTCGCCGGGCGGCTCACGCTGGATAGCGGCGCCGTGCACGCGCTGGTGCGCGACGGCAAGAGCCTGCTGCCGATCGGCGTCGTCGCGGTCAGCGGCGATTTCGGCCGCGGCGAGGTCGTCGGCTGCATCGGCCCCGACGGACGCGAAGTCGCGCGCGGCCTCGTCAATTACGGTGCGCAGGAGGCGGCGCGCATCGTGCGCCGGCCGTCGTCGGAAATCGAATCGGTGCTGGGCTACGTCGACGAGCCGGAGCTCATCCACCGCGACAACCTCGTGCTGCTTGCATGAGCGCGCCGGGCCGCCCCAAGCGCGAATCAGCGCCGCAGCGCGTAGCGCGGAGGGTCGTCCACGCGCCGGGCCGCCCCAAGCACGAATCAACTCCGCAGCGCGTGGCGCGGAGGGTCGTCCAATGAACGGCACGGGCCTCGTCGATCGCGTCAGGCGCATCGTCGGCAGTCCGCGCGACGAATGGATCAAGATCGCGGCAGAGCCTGCGACCGTGCAGTCGCTCTACACGAACTGGATCATGATCCTCGCCGCGATCGGGCCGATCGCCCTTCTGCTGTCGATGCATCCGCTGCAGATCGCCGTCGCGCAGTACGTGCGCTCGCTGATCACCACGTTCGTGCTGGCGCTCGTCGTCGACGCGCTCGCGCCGTCGTTCGGCGGCACCAAGGATTTCACCGCGTCGCTGAAGCTTACGGCGTACAGTTACACGGCGGCGTGGCTCGCGGGCGTCTTCAACCTGCTCGGCACGCTCGGCGACATCGTCATCCTGGTCGCCACGCTGTATACGCTGTACACGTTTCTCGTGGGCGCGCCGTTGCTGAACCGCTCGTCGCCGGACAAGGCGGTACCGTTCACGCTCGTTGTCGTGCTGTGCGCCGTCGTGCTGTTCTTCCTCGCGCGCTTCGCCTTCACCGGGATGCTGGCGCCGCCCCCCCTGCACGCCGGCATGGGCATGGCGATTCGCTGAGCAGCCGCTGTCGTCGTCGCGCTCAATTGCGCGACGTCACCGGATTCGCGTACGACGCCGGCATTTCCGGATGCGCCCAGCCGTACAGACGATCGCGTCGCGTTTGCGGCCGGCCGTGCAGGAATCGCTCGAGCTCCATCAGCGCGCGCCGATAAACCTCGCGCTTGAAGTCGATGACCGATTCGAGCGGGACCCAGTAGTCGTGCCAGCGCCAGGCGTCGAACTCGGGATGGTCGGTGGCGCGCAGGCTGACGTCGTTGTCGCGACCGACGAGGCGCAGCAGATACCAGATCTGCTTCTGCCCGCGGTAGCTGCCGCGCCACTCGCGCTTGACCCAGTGCTGCGGTACTTCGTAGCGCAGCCAGTCTCGCGTGCGGCCGAGAATCCTGACGTGCTGCGGGTAAAGGCCGACTTCCTCGCGCAGTTCCCGGTACATCGCCTGCTCGGGCGCCTCGCCGGGATTGATGCCGCCTTGCGGGAACTGCCAGGAATGCTCGCGGATCCGCTTGCCCCAGAAAACCAGGTTCCTGCCGTTTGCGATGACGATGGCGACGTTCGGGCGATAGCCGTCACGGTCCAGCATCGCGGTCACCCTGATGCAATTCGATTGCGCTTATTGTTGCACAGGACGACTGTTGTTGCCTAGCGGCGACACCTCGGGCAGGCGGAACTCGCGCGCGTCGGAGAATATGGCGGGCCGTGCGAGCCGCATCCGCCACAGCCGGTATTGCGCGCTGACGCGCAGCACGCCGATGCCATAAACAACCGAGCGCGCAAAATCGATCTCGCTTGCCTCGTCGAAATAGCGCGTCGGGCACGATATCTCGCCGATGCGCATGCCGAACGCGTGCGCCTGCACGAGCATCTGGTTGTCGAAGATGAAGTCCTGCGAATTGGCGAGCAGCGGCAAGGCGGTCAGCACGCGGCGCGAGAACGCGCGGTAGCCCGTATGGAACTCCGACAGTTTGGTGCCGATCGCGAGGTTCTGCACCGCGGTGAGCCAGCGATTCGCGACGTATTTGTACAGCGGCATGCCGCCGCGCAGGGCGGTATTGCCGAGGATGCGCGAGCCGATCACGACGTCGTAGACCCCCGACGCGATCATGCCCGACATCGCCGTGATGAGCCGCGGCTCGTACTGATAGTCGGGATGCAGCATCACCACGATGTCCGCACCGGCGTCGAGCGCCGCTCGGTAGCACGTCTTCTGGTTCGCCCCGTAGCCGAGGTTGCGCGGATGGCGGTGCGTCGCGATGCCGAGTCGATGCGCAATCGCGATCGTCTCGTCGTCGCTGCCATCGTCGACCAGCAGCGTGATGTCGACGACGTCGTGCGGAATGGCGGCGAAGCACTGCGCAAGCGTCCTTGCGGCCCGGTATGCCGGCATGACGACGGCAATCTTCTGTCCGTGAAGCATTGTCCGCGATCCCGCTTGCGCCTCACGGGCGCGTGGCGATCATACGCGAACGTGCGCGAACTTCGAGCCCATCAGCGGAATACCCACCACCGATACGCGAGGTAATTGGCGAAGGTCAGCGCGATCGTCGTCGCGACTTGCGCGGGCCAGACGTCGATGCCGCCCCGCGTGAGCGCCGCAAGCAGCGCCGAATTGGCGAGCAGTTGCACCGCGATCACGACGGCGAAGCGCAGGCCCGCCCGGTGCACGCCTGCGCTCGGCGTGAAGATGTGCGCATATGAAAGCGCGAAACGCGTCAATGCGCCGGCGCCGAAGCCGACCGCGCTCGCCGGGACAGCGGCAAGCCCGGCGCGCAACATCGCATACATCAGCGCGTAGTGCGCGGCCACCGCGGCGAATCCGGTAACGACATGCAGCGAAAAGCTGTGCAGCCAGTGCAGGACACCGGACCCGCGCGGCCGCTGGAGGGCGATCCGCAGCCAAGGTGCGAAACCGGTGGGCCGGTGGCGTGGAGGGGCGTCGTCCAAGCGAAGGGGCGCACGCGGTCGGAGCGCGCCGCGACGCGAGCCGCGGAGCGTCCCGCAGGCGCCCGGCGCCGATGATACCGGCCCGCCGGCGTGGAGAGCGGAACAAACGAAAACGGCGCGAGCGATCGCGCCGTTTTCGGGTTATCGCTGGTCAGCCGCGATCCCAGTGGCCGCGCTCCCGCCGCCAGCGGCCATGATCTTCGGCCCAGCGGTCAGGCACCCAATGCGAGCCGCGCCGCGCGTGCACGCGATGTCCTCGCACCCACACATAGTGGCGGCCATTCCAGTCCCAGTAGCCCGGCACCCACACCCATCCCTCGCGCACCACGGGGACGACCTCATGGCGCGGCGGCGGCGGCGCAACGCGAACGTAAATGTCCGCCGATGCGGCTGTCGGTGCGAATGTGCCGAGCGATCCGGCGGCAACGCAAAGCGCTAAGAGAGTCTTTCTGGCATTCATCGGAGCCTCGTTTTCGACAGATGACCGTTCAAGATTCGCATAGTGGCATGCCGCGCTGGATCGGCGCGTCGCCGATGACGGCGTAGGACGCGCTGAAGCCTGCTGTAGGATGCGGATTTCGCTTGCCGCAAGGCTTCAGTCGCATGGAACTTTCCCCCGTCCAGCGCCGCATCCGCGACTTCTATTTCAAGGAAGCGCTCGCCGCCCCCGCCGCCGTTACCCACGTGCACCGTCAGGGGCTCGTTCCCGACCAGCAGCTGTTCTCGCTCGAGCACCTGCGCCGCCATCTCGACAATCCGCTGCTCGATGTCAACTACCTGAATCTCTTCCAGAACGGCAGGACGGTCGACCTCGCCGACGCCCGGCTCTACAAGGTCGTGCAGCGGCGCAAGATCGCCTTCACCGATCGCCGCGTGTTGCAGCAGCACCTGGCGAATGGCGCGGCGTGCGTGCTCGAAGGCCTCGACATCCTCGAGCCGGAAATCAACGCGCTCGCAACCGTGCTCGACCGCGCGCACACCGCGACCTTCTGCAATGCCACCGCGTTCTTCTCGCAGAAGGGCAACGAGGCGTACCGCGGTCATCTCGACACGGACGACGTGCTCGTCATCCATCTCGCCGGCGAGAAGCGCTGGCGTCTCCATGCGCGGCAGAAACCGCGGCGAACCCAGTTGAACGAGATGACCGACGCGCAGATGGGTGCGCTCGAGCACGACGTGGTCATGCGGCCCGGCGACGTGATGTTCCTGCGCAGCTACACGCCGCATCGCGTCGAAACGCTGTCGCCCTGCTCGCTGCATGTGTCGTTCGACCTGTGCGACCGCCAGCCCAGCATAGAAATGGCGCTGCAGCTTCTGTTGCAGCACTACGATCGCGATTCGGCGTCACCGCTCACGCCGACGAGCGAGGCGCTCGACAAGCTGTTCGAGCTCGCGCGGGCGAACCCCTATGCCGCGGATCTCGCGGCGATGCTCGCACGCGACAAGGCCGGTCACGCGCAATTCCGCGAGCTTCTCGCGACGAACCGCGTGACGCACCTGGACCGGTTCATCAACGACGCCGCACGCCGTGCCGGCAAGGACGAGATAGTCAAGCAGTAGCGGGGAAGTGCGTTGTGTCTACGGCGCTATTCCAGGGCTGCTCGCAAGCGGCCGAAGCCCGCGATAGCGACGAATCCGAACTGCCCTTCCGCGCACTTCGGCAGCTTTCAGAACTCGAGGCTTTCGCCCGGCTTCATGTCGTGGATCTTCGTCGGCGTCTTGCCCATCGCCTTGATGTACTGCGCCGGCGTGCCGACGAGGAACGGGCTCGTACCGTAGTGCATCGGGATCGCGTGCTTCGGCTTGAAGTACGTCTTCGTCGCGAACGCCGCGTCCTGCGGGTTCATCACGAAATGGCCGCCGATCGGGATCATGATGAGATCCGGGCGGTAGTGCTCGGCGATGAGCTTCATGTCGCCGAAGAGGCTCGTGTCGCCCATGTGGTAAATGCGAAAGCCGTTCTCGAGCTCGATGATGAACCCGACCGGCTCGCCACCGACGTGCGTTTCATCCTTGCCGGTGGCCGGGTTGTGCCAGACGAGCTCCGAGCTGTGCTCCGCGTGCACCTGCGTGATCTTCACGCCGGGAAACGGCTGGATGGTGCCGCCCTTGCCCATGCGCGGCGCAAGATTCGGCGGCAGGATGCCGAGGGTCTGCAGCGACTGGTCGAGGCCCGCCGGTCCCCAGAGCGGCGCGTTGTACTTCTTGGCGAGCTCGGGCCCGTCACCCAGGTGGTCCTCGTGTGCATGCGTCACGAGGATGATGTCGATCTTGCCGATCGCGTCGAGGTTCTTGTATTCGGGCGGCGTCTTCGGGTTCTCCGTCAACCACGGATCGATCATGATCACCTTGCCGCCGACCGTCGTGATCTTCGTCGCCGACTGCCCGAACCACTGCAGCTGGATCTTTTTCTGGGCGGCCGCTGCACTTTCCGGGAAGCACGCGAAAATCGCGAGGAGGCACGCGACAAGCGCGTAACGGATTCCAGCCTGCATGTTTTTCTCCGTTCGAAATTTGTGGAAAGCCGATCGAGCAGCGCGAAGCATAAAAGCTTCCCGGCGGCCATTCAACGGGCGGCAACCGCGCGAAACCCGGCGCGAACCGGTCCCCATGCGCGCGGTCTGACGAAGCCAACGAGTCAGCGCGACACGCAATGTCACTGATTGGCGACACCGGCGCCTATTCGTCGACCACGCTTTCACGCCGGGAGGTGGAAGCGCTGGGGGGCTCGACCGTCCTCGATTTCGGCACGTCGTGGTGCGGTGTGTGCCGCGCCACCGCGCCCGTCATCGCAGAGGCGCTGGCCGCGCATCCCGCGGTGCGGCACCTCGCGGTCGAGGACGGTCCCGGGCGCCCGCTCGGCCGTTCGTATCGGATCAAGCTATGGCCGACCCTCGTCTTCCTGCGCGACGGCCGCGAAGTCGAGCGCCTCGTGCGGCCGCGTGACGTGCGATCGATCGCCGACGCGCTCGCAAGGATCGACGCCGCATGATCGTGACCGTGCGCGGACGGAGCAAGCGCGAAAATTCACGCGGCGCTGTCGATTTGCCCACCGTCGGTTCGACTTAAAGTAGTGCGAGTCATCCGGCACACGATCCGGCCGGCGGTGGTCGGCCCCCGATTTCCAGACCAGGAGAGACCACGATGCGATTCATGGTGATAGTCAAGGCCACGCCGAACAGCGAAGCGGGGATCATGCCGAGCCAGAAGCTGCTGGCGGCAATGGGCGCGTTCAACGAGGAGCTCGTCAAGGCCGGCGTCATGCTGGCCGGCGAGGGCCTGCAGCCGAGCTCGAAGGGCGCGCGCGTCAAGTTTTCGGGCGGCACGCGCACGGTGATCGACGGACCGTTCGCTGAAACGAAGGAGCTCATCGCCGGCTTCTGGCTGTGGCAATGCAAGTCGAAGGACGAGGCGATCGAATGGGTCAAGCGCTGCCCCGATCCGATGCCCGGCGAGGAATCGGTGATCGAAATCCGCCAGGTCTTCGAGGCCGACGATTTCGGCGCCGAGCTCACGCCCGAGCTGCGCCAGCAGGAACAGCGCCTGCGCACGCAGGCGGCCAAGCTGTCATCGCCCGGACGCTGACGCCGGAGCGCGCGTTCGTTGCGATGAACGGGCAGCAGCCGCGCAGCGTCGCTGCAGCGATCGACGCGATTTATCGGACCGAATCGCGACGCATCTTCGCAACGCTGATCCGCCTGCTCGGCGATTTCGACATCGCCGAGGAGGCATTGCACGATGCGTTCCGGGCGGCGCTCGAGCATTGGCCGCGCGAAGGCGTGCCCGCCAATCCGCGTGCATGGCTCGTCTCGGCGGGGCGTTTCAAGGCAATCGACGGCATCCGCCGGCGGGCGCGATTCGACGCGCTCGACGACCGCATGGACGAGGTCGAAGCGATCGTCGACGAATCGGTCGCCTTCGAACGCGAAGACATCGACGACGACCGTCTGCGGCTCATCTTCACCTGTTGCCATCCGGCGCTGTCGCCCGATGCGCAGGTCGCGCTCACGCTGCGCGAGATCTGCGGCCTCACCACCGAGGCGATCGCGCAGGCCTTCCTCACCGCCGCGCCCACGCTTGCACAGCGAATCGTGCGCGCCAAGGGAAAGATCCGGGACGCGCGCATTCCGTACGAGGTTCCTGCCGCAACCGAGCTGCCCGCCCGGCTCGACAGCGTGCTGCGGGTGATCTACCTCGTCTTCAATGAAGGCTACTCGGCATCGTCGGGCCCGGCGCTCATGCGCGTCGACCTGTCGGCCGAGGCGATTCGCCTTGGAAGGCTGCTCGTCGCGCTGCTGCCCGATCCCGAGGCCATCGGATTGCTCGCGCTGATGCTGCTGCAGGAATCGCGGCGCGCGGCGCGCGTATCACCGGCCGGCGACATCGTCCTGCTCGACGAGCAGGACCGCTCGCTGTGGAACGAGGCGCAGATCGCCGAGGGGTCCGCGCTCGTGCGACGGGCGATGGCGGCGGAACGATCCGGCCCGTACACGCTGCAGGCAGCGATCGCGGCCGTGCACGCCAACGCGAAGCGCGGCGAGCTGACCGACTGGTCCGAGATCGTCGCGCTTTACGGGCTGCTGATGCGCATCGAGCCTTCGCCCGTCGTCGAGTTGAATCGCGCCGTCGCGCTGGCCATGCGCGACGGCCCGTCCGCCGGGCTCGCGCTGGTCGACGCGATCCTTGCGCGCGGCGACCTTGGCGAGTATCACCTTGCGCACGCAGTCCGCGCCGATTTCTGCCGGCGTCTCGGCGATGTGCAACAGGCGCGTGCGTCGTATCGGCGCGCAATCGCGCTCGCACGGCAGGAGCCCGAGCGCCGCTTCCTCGAACGGCGCCTTGCCGAGCTGGCCGCCACCGGCGCCGCTGCGTGAAAAGCCCGGGTCGCACTGTCGATTTCGCACGCGCGCCTTCGACTACCCCTGTTCCCACCCGAAACAAGGAGACGATCATGCAATACCTGCTGTTGTGCTGCTTCGACGAGGATCGCTGGGACAAGCTTCCCGAAACGGAACGCGAGCGGATCATGCACGAATATGGCAAGTTCCAGCACGACCTCGCCGCGAGCGGACAATATCGGGCCGGTGCGAAGCTCGGCTCGATCCAGACGGCGACGACACTGCGCGAGCGGGCCGGCAAGCCGGTGGTCACGGACGGCCCGTTCGCCGAGACCAAGGAGCACCTCGGCGGCTACCACCTGATCGACTGCAAGGATCTCGACGAAGCGATCGCGATCGCGCGGCGCATTCCGACGCTGTCCGCGGGAGGTGCCGTCGAAGTGCGGCCCGTCGAATCCGGGCACCAGGCCTGAAGGATGTCGCGATGAAATTCCTCTGCCTCATTTGCGCCGAAAGGATGCTCGAGCAAATGCCGGTCACCGAAGCGGCGCGGCATGTCGGCGAATACGCGGCGTTCACCGAAGGCATTCGCAGGAGCGGACACTTCATCGGCTGCAATCGCCTGCTTCCGCCCGCCACGGCTTGCACGGTTCGCGTGCGCGACGGCAGGATCTCGACGACCGACGGACCGTTCGCGGAAACGAAGGAGCAGGTCGGCGGCTACTATGTCATCGAAGCGCGCGACCTCAACGAAGCGATCCTCGTTGCCGCGCGAATTCCTGGTGCACGCGTTGGATCAGTAGAAGTACGGCCCATTGCCGACGAAGCCGACGCGCGCGTCGCGCTCGGCGCGCCGGGCGTCGCCGCACACGCGGCGACGTAATCCCATTTTGAAAGGAGACGAAATGAAAGTCGAACCCTACCTGTTCTTCGACGGCCGCTGCGAGGAAGCGATCGAGTTCTACCGCAGGACGCTCGGCGCCGAGGTCGTGATGCTGATGCGCTACAAGGACAGCCCCGAGCCGCCGCAGCCCGGCATGGTGCCGCCCGGCTCCGAAAACAAGGTGATGCATGCGACGCTGCGCATTGGCGACACGACCGTGATGGCCTCCGACGGCCACTGCGCCGGCAAGCCGAAATTCGACGGCTTCGCGCTTTCGATCACCGCTGCCGATGGCGCGGAAGCCGAGCGCGTCTTCAACTCGCTGAGCGACGGTGGAAAGGTGCAGATGCCGCTCACCAAGACGTTCTTTTCGCCGAAATTCGGCATGCTCGCCGATCGCTTCGGCGTGGCGTGGATGGTGATCGTCGCGCACTGAGGCCGAGCCGCGCGCGGAAGCCGCTAGCCGGCCTTCGGTACCGTCGCGGGCACGGTGCCGCCGGGTGGCTTCCCGCCGCTCGCGCGGCTGCGATGCTCGGACGGGCCGCCGTGCTGCGACAGATTGCGCGCAGTGTTGATGAGCGCCACATGCGTGAGTGCCTGCGGCAGGTTGCCGAGCGCCCGCCCGTTCCGCAGGTCGTACTCCTCGGACATCAATCCGACGTCGTTGCGGAGCGCGAGCAGGCGCTCGAACAACGCCTCGGCGTCGGCATGGCGGCCGCATAACGCGAGATTGTCTGCAAGCCAGAACGAGCACGGCAGGAAGAAGCCTTCGCCGGGCGGAAGGCCGTCCACGCTGTTCTCCGTCCGGTAGCGCAGCACGAGCCCGTCGACGACAAGCTCGCGTTCGATCGCCTCGATCGTCGCCACGACCCGCGGGTCGTCGGGCGGCAGGAAACCGACCAACGGAATCATGAGCAGGCTCGCGTCGAGCTCCGTCGAGCCGTAGCGCTGGACGAACACGCCACGCGTCTTGTCAACGCCATGCTCGCAGACGTCGCGCGCGATGGCTTCGCGGACGTCACGCCACCGGTCGAGCGGTCCGTCGAGACCGTTGTTCTCGATCGCCTTGACCGCCCGATCCATGGCCACCCATGCCATCACCTTCGAATGCGTGAATTGCTGCGGCTCGCCACGCATCTCCCAGATGCCGCTGTCCGGCCGCTGCCAGTTCGACGCGAGGAAATTGACCAGCGTGCGCTCGAATTTCCACGTGTCGGTGTCGGTGTCGAGGCCGGCGCCGCGGGCGAGGTGCAGCGAGTCCATCAGCTCGCCGTAGATGTCCAGTTGCGATTGCACCGCCGCGGCATTGCCCACGCGGACCGGCGCCGAGTTCTCGTAGCCGCGCAGCCACGGCAGCACCATTTCGGTCAACTGCCGCTCGCCGCCCACGCCGTAGAGGATCTGCAGTTCGGCGGGATGTCCGGCGGCCGCACGCAACAGCCACTCGCGCCAGGCGCGCGCCTCGTCGTGGTACCCCGCGAGCAGCAGCGCATAAAGCGTGAACGTCGCATCACGCACCCAGCAGTAGCGATAATCCCAGTTGCGCTCGCCGGCGATTTTTTCGGGGAGCGAGGTCGTGACCGCCGCGACCATGCCGCCCGTCGGTGCATAGGTCAGCCCCTTCAGCACGACGAGTGACGAGCGCACCGCATCGCTCCAGCGTCCGTCGTACGTCGAGTGGTCGATCCACGCACGCCAGTACCTTTGCGTCGCGCCGAGCGCCGCTTCGGCGTCGACCGGCAGCGGACGCGGGTCGTGCGACGCAAACCACGTCATCACGAACGGCACGCGCTGGCCTTCCGCCACGGCGAATTCCGCAACGGTCGTGAAGTTGCGGCCTTCGAGCGCGACCGGCGTGCGCAGCTCGAGCGAATCGGGTCCCGACGTGGCGCGCAATGCGCCATCGACGCGGCGCACCCAGGGCATGATCGCGCCGTAACCGAAGCGCATGATGAGATCCATGCGCAGCGGCACGCGTCCGCGCAGGCCCTCGACGATGCGCACGATGTCGGTACGCTCGTTCCATACGGGCATGCAGTCGATCACGCGCACGCTGCCGTCGGCCGTTTCGAATTCCGTCTCGAGGATCAGCGTACCGGGACGGTATGCGCGCCGCACGGCAGCGACGCCGCGCGCCGGGCCGATCTGCCAGTGCCCGTTCCCGCGATCGCCGAGCAGCGCAGCGAAGCACGCGTTGGAATCGAAGCGCGGCACGCACATCCAGTCGATCGAGCCATCCTTGCCGACGAGAGCCGCCGTGCGCGTGTTGCCGATCAGTGCGTAGTCTTCGATGCGCAAAGGCATGGCGACACTTTCCTGGACGGCACATGCAGCGCCGCATTGCGATTTCCGCTGTACCTTGCAATCACCGTCCGATGCCCCCGAATTATCACATGCGGCATCGACGGCACGCTGGTTCCCCAGCAGCCTCGCAGCGCTTACGTGCCCGACCAGGCGGCCTGCAGCTCGGCGACGAGCTCCGCTTCGCGGCCTTCGTAGCGCGGCGAAAAATGGAACGGCTGCACCAGTTTCGCCTGCGCAGCGCGCGCGATGCGTCCCGCCTGCGCCGCAGTCAGGTGGTTCTTGCGCGCCCCGTGCTCGGCGTCAGCCTCGAGGAACACGCATTCTATGAACAGCACGTCGACAGCGGCAAAGAGCTCGGCGAGCGTGCGCACGTTCCCGTCGGTGTAGCGAAGGTCGGTCGCGTAGCCGATGCGCTGGCCGGGCACCACGTCGAGAATCAGATGCCGCAGTTCCGCGACCGTGCGTGTCATTGCATGATCGCCGTCGCGATCGCGCCACCGGACGTCGATGGCGGTTGCATCCGGCGCGCCGGACAGCACAGCATGCTTGAGATCGCGCAGCCACGCGCCGCTCGATACGCCGAGCGCCTCGAGCCGGTCCCTCGCGACGTTGACGTGCGCCTTCTCCTCGATCGCGTAGGCGAGGCACGGCACGTCGTGGTCGACGAAGCGGGCGCGCACGCGGAACGCCGCCTCGTCGTGAACGACGTCGTCGTCGAGCGCGAACGACGACGTCGATTCGCGCACGAAGTTGGTGCGTGTCGAGAAGCGCGCGCATTCGCCGCGCCCATCGGGGTGAAGCTCGCACACGTCGAGCACGAGCTCGTCGTAACGGTAGACCACGTTCCAGGTATAGGCGCGCAGCTTGTGCTCGACCTGCGCGACGAAATCGGGCCCGCCGAACAGCGTAAGCCTCGCCTTGCGCCCAAGCAGGACGGCAAGCAACCGGTCGAATCCCGCGAAGTGATCCATGTGCGCATGGGTGACGAAGACGTGCGAAAGCCGCATGAGCTTGCGCGGCGGCAACGCATCGATGTCACCGATGTCGAACAGCAGTGCGCGCCGCTCGTCGCGGAAATCGACGTACAGTCCCGGATCGCCGAATGCCGCGTTGGTGAGACGCGGCTCGAACAGCCAGCGCATCGCACCCGGACCGCTGCGGGCTACGGCCCGAACGTCTGCACGAGCTCGGTCAGACGCGGCTTGGCGTCCCGCAGGATCGGCACGCCATCGCCGAACAGGAGCGCGTCGAAATCGAGTCCGAGGAGCGCGAGCACGCTGCGGCGCAACCGCTGCGGGTCGTCCATCACCTTCTCGCGCAGCAATGCGCAGCGTCCCGGCGGATTGCCGACGACGGCATCGCCGACGAAAAGAAGCCGGCGCGACGGCCAGTGCAGCGCGACTTCGCCCGGCGACTTTCCGGGCGCACCGACGATGTCGAGCGGGCCGATCCGGTCGCCCGCGCGAAGCTCGCCATCGATGGAGGTGCCCTGCTCGCGCGCATGTGGCGCATCGTCGGGGTGGATGCACACCGGCGCGCGCGTTCGTTCGCGAATGGTGTTCGACGCGCGCGAGTGATTGCGATTGGTCAGGAGGATCTTCGCGACGCCGCGGCGTGCGATTGCGTCGAGATCCGGATCGTCGGGCAGCACCGGGTCGATGCAAAGGTTACCGTCCGCGTGAACGATCAGGTAGCCGTTGAAGTCGTAGCCGTGCGGCTCGGAGAACCGCGACCAGGTGAAGACATCGGGAACGATCTCGCGCATCGCTTGCACCTCCGTTTCGCTTGCGCTCCATTCTAGCCCCGGTGCCCGCGGATCGCTGGACGGGCCGCATGGCGCACAATCACCGGATGCCAGCACAACCCGGCAAGAACGGCATCAAGGCCCTGCTCTTCGACGTGTTCGGCACGCTCGTCGACTGGCGCGGCTCGATCGCGCGCGAAGTGCAAGCGATCCTCGCGCCGCGCGGCGTGGCCATCGACTGGCCGGCGTTCGCCGATGCGTGGCGTGCGCAGTATCAGCCGGCGATGGACGAAGTGCGCGCCGGCCGGCAGCCGTTCTGCAAGCTCGACGTGCTGCACCGGCGCAATCTCGACGCCATTCTTCCCGGCTTCGGTCTCGATGGCCTCGACGACGCCACGCGCACGCAATTGAACCTCGCCTGGCATCGGCTCGACGCGTGGCCGGACGTGGCCCCCGGACTCGCCCGTCTTCGTCGCGCTTTCCTGCTGGCGCCGTGCTCGAACGGAAACGTCTCGCTGATGGCCGACCTCGCGCGGCGCAACGGCTTCCACTGGGATGCGATCCTCGGTGCCGAGTTCGCGCGCGATTACAAGCCGAAGCCGGTCGTCTACCTTGTCGCCGCGCAGGCGTTCGATTGCTCGCCGAACGAAACCATGATGGTCGCCGCGCACCCGTCGGACCTCGAGGCGGCGGCGGCCGCGGGGCTTCGCACGGCGTTCGTCGCACGCCCCGATGAATTCGGTCCCCGACGCGGCGACGCTGCACGGGGCACCACGTTCGATTTTTCCGTGACGAGCCTCATCGAGCTGGCCGAGCGGCTTCACGTCTGAACGTGTCGCAACGCGCCCTGCGCGGTCTTCAGCGCGCTACCGAGTCGAAAGGACGCGACACCTCGACGCGATAACCGTCGCTGGCCGACGCGGTGCACAGCGCATGCCACGCATCGGCCGCGAGGCTGCGCGCCACCATCACGATGAACGTCGGCGACTCGCGCGGCCGGTGGACGAGCGCATTGACGTGACCGAGCAGGGATTGCGCGCATCGGCCGGGCAGGAACGATTTGTCATGCAGGTCGAGCGGGCACAGGCGGTTCAGCACGCGTGGCGCGCTTACCCCGGAAATCGCCCACGCGACGTAGCTCGCCGACAGGTCGAAGAGTGCGCCGCGCGCCGCATTGATCGCCATGCGCGCGGTGTCGAAATCGTCGCGCATCGATACCGAAGCGCCGACGAACAGCCACGAGCGAGGCCCCAGCCACAGCAGGGTGTCGCCCTGGCCGCCGCGCTCGCTCGTCAATGGCTCGGCAGGCAACGGCACGCCGAGCGAGCGCCTCGCTTCGGCGGCGAAGGACGCATCCGACGCATTGCCGCGCAGGTTCCATGCAAGCGGAAGTGCGACCTCGGCGAGCGTGACGGCGATCCCCCGATCGTCGCACTCCATCGTGCGGCGGTCGTCGGCGCTGCGCTGTGCATCGGTAGGGTCAGCCACGAAGCCGCGCTCCGTCGGGGTCGACGAATACCGGCGCACCGAGCATGACCTCGACCTTCGCATCGGCGAGCGGCGACACGGCCCACAGCGTTTCGCCGTGACGCTCACGGCCCGCGGAGACGAGTGCGAGCGCAATCGACGCGCCGACGTGCGGACTGTCGCACCATGACGTGACATGTCCGAGCATCGGATTGGGCAGGGCCCGGCCGGGATCGGCGACGATCTTCGCGCCGCGCGGAATGCGCTCGCCGTTTCGCGCGCGCAGTCCCACGAGCTGCCAGCGATCGGGGGCGTTCAACGCCGCGCGCGAAAGCAGCGGCTTGCCGATGCACCACTTGTTCGCGTTGACGAGCTTCGCCATGCCGAGATCGCTCGCCGTCGTGCGGCCGTCGATCTCCGCACCGATCACGACGTGGCCCTTCTCGACGCGCAGCGTGTTCATCGCTTCGGTGCCGTACGCCATGATGCCGGACGCCTTGCCCGCATCGAGTGTCGCCTCCCACATGTCGCGTCCACGATCGGCGGGAACGTGGATTTCGAAGGCGAGCTCACCCGAGTAACTCATCCGGAACAAGCGCGCAGGCACGCGGCCCGCCGGCGTGTGCAGGCTGCAGCGCGCTACGCCGAGAAACGGAAACGCTTCGTTGCCAATGTCGATGTCGACGAGCGCCGCCAGCACCTGCCGGGACTTCGGGCCCGACAGCGCCGCCGCCGCCCATTGCTCGGTGACCGACGTGGCGTAGACGTCGAGCTCGGGCCAGTCGATCTGCAGCAGGCGCTCGATCGTCTGCATGATGGCGGCCGCATTCGCGGTCGTCGTCGTCATCAGGTAGTGCGTGGCGTCGAGCCGGGACGTGGTGCCGTCGTCGCGGACGATGCCGTCTTCGCGCAGCATCACCCCATAGCGGCAGCGGCCGACCTGCAGATTGTCGAAGCGGTTGATGTAGACGCGGTTCAGGAACTCGGCGACGTCGCGGCCCGAAAGCTCGATCTTGCCGAGCGTGGACACGTCGACGAGGCCGACGTTCTCGCGCACGTTGCGCGCCTCGCGCGCTGCCGCGTCGTCCTCCGATTCGCCCGTGCGCGGGTACGAATGCGGACGCTTCCACAACCCCGCATTGACAAAGCGCGCACCCTGCTCCGCGTGCCACGCGTGCATCGCCGTGCGGCGCGTCGGCTCGACATGGGCACCGTGCGCGGGACCGGGCAGCGCGCCGAGCGTGACCGGCGTATAGGGCGGACGAAACGTCGTCGTCCCGACCTGCGGGATCGGCACGCCGAGCTGCTCGCCCATCAGCGCGAGGCCGATGATGTTGCTCGTCTTGCCCTGGTCGGTGCCCATGCCGAGCGTCGTGTAGCGCTTCAGATGCTCGACGGCCTGGTAGCCCTCGCGCCCCGCGAGCGCGATGTCGCGAACCGTCACGTCGTTCTGCAGGTCGACGAAGCATTTCGCGCCGCGCGGCGCCGGGACCGACCAGAGCGGCTCGACACGCATGCGCTCGTCGTCATGGTGCGGGGCGGGAAATGGCGTCGATCCGCGCGCTGCGGCAACACCGGCGCGGGCAAGTGCGGCATCGGCCGCCGCTTCGGCGTCGGCGATCGCGCGCGCCGGCTCCCGGTATCCGTTCACGGCACCGGCCGGCACGATGGCCATCGGCGATTTCGCCGGCAGGAAGCAGGCGCTGCCCGCGTCGTACGCGAGCGTGCCGCGCGCCTGCGAAAACAGGTGCACCGTGGGACTGTAGCCGCCCGAGACGGCGACGACGTCGCAGTCGAGCGGTACCGCCTTGCCGCCGTTGCGCGGTGCGACGTCGACACGCGAGACACGCAAGCGGCCGTGCGCGCGCACGATGAGCGACGCGGCGCGGATGTCGAGGCCCGCCGCACGGGCGCGCGCCGCTCCCGCGCCGGTCAGCGCGGCTTCGCTACGCGCATCGACGATGGCCGCAACCTCCACACCGGCTTCGTGCAGCGCGAGCGCCGACGCATAGGCGCTGTCGTTGTTCGTGAACATCACCACCCGCGTACCGACGCGCACGCCGTGACGCCGCGTGTACGTCGCTGCCGCACCGGCGAGGAGCGTGCCGGGCAGATCGTTGTTGCCGTAGGCGATTGCGCGCTCGATCGCGCCGCTCGCCAGCACGACCGCCTTCGCCCGGATCAGCCACATCCGCTGCCGGGGCAGCGCCGGCGGCGGGTCGTGCAGATGATCGGTGACGCGCTCGAGTGCGCCCACGAGATTGTCATCGTAGTAGCCGAAGGCCGTCGTGCGCGGAAGCAGCGTCACGTCGGCGCACGCGGCGAGTGCCGCGAGCGCGTCGTTCACCCAGGAGTCGGCCGATCGTTCGCCGATCGGCGCGCCGGCATCGACGCCAGCGCCGCCGAAGCGCGCCGATTGCTGGCACACGATGACACGGGCCCCGGCATCTGCCGCGCGCCGCGCCGACGCGAGCCCCGCGACGCCGCCGCCGATCACCAGCACATCGCAATGCGCGTATTGATGCTCGTAACGATCGGGATCGGGCGCGTGCGCCGCCCGCCCCATTCCCGCCGCGCGGCGGATGAAATGCTCGTAGCGAAGCCACCATCGCGGCGTCGCTGGCCACTTGAACGTCTTGTAATAGAACCCGGCAGGCAGCAGCGGCGACAGTGCATCCGTGACGGCGCCCACGTCGAAGCGCACCGACGGCCAGCAGTTCTGGCTCGTCGCGACGAGACCGTCGTAGAGCTCGACCGTCGTCGCGCGCGTATTGGGCTCTGTATAGGCCCCTTGCGCGAGCTGCACGAGCGCCGACGGCTCTTCGGCGCCGGCGCTGACGATGCCCCGCGGCCGGTGATACTTGAAGCTGCGCGCGACGAGATGCACGCCATTGGCAAGGAGTGCCGACGCCAGCGTGTCGCCCGCGTAGCCCTCGTAGCGCGTTGCGTCGTAGTCGAAGCGAATCGGGCGTGCGCGGTCGATGCCAGTACCGCCGGCTGCCAGGCGCCACGGCTGCGTCACGGGCGGGCCTCGGCGCTGCCGTCGGGCGGAAGAATCTCGTGCGTGCGTGTATCGCGTCGAACGACGAACCAGCTGCGGCAGCCCGCGCCGTGATACCAGAGCTCGTCCAGCGGACCGCAGGGGTTGTCGCGCAGATACACATAGTCGGTCCACGCCGCCTCCGGTGCATCGGGCGCGGGACGGCGTAGCGTTGCGTCCCCGCCGTACGTGAACTCGATCTGGCTGCGCGGCCCGCACCACGGGCAGGGAATCAGAAGCATCTCAGTCGGTCCCCCGGGGCAATCGCGAGCGGCTCGATGCGCCTAATGCGCCCATGGATACGGTCCGGCGCCCTTCTCGTCGATCGTGCGGCCTTCGGCGAAACGCTCGAGCGTGAACGCGGCGTTCAGCGGGTGCGGCGCGTCGTGCGCGATCGTCCACGCATGCACGTACCCGGATGCGGGCGTCGCCTTGAAGCCGCCGTAGCACCAGCCGCCCGTCATGTAGAGATTCTCGACCGGCAGCTTGCCGATGATCGGGCTGCCGTCCATCGTCATGTCCATGATGCCGCCCCATGTGCGCATCAGCCGCAGCCGTCCGAAGCTCGGAAAAAGCGCAAGGCATGCGCTGACGACATCCTCGATCCGCGGCAGGTTGCCGCGCTGCGCATACGAGTTGTAGAAGTCGAGATCGCCGCCCATGACGAGCTCGCCCTTGTCCGATTGGCTCACGTAGAAATGCACGGCACCCGATGTCACGACGGTGTCGAGCACCGGCTTGACCGGCTCGGAGACCATCGCCTGCAATACGTGCGATTCAATGGGCAGCCGGATGCCGGCCATCTCGGCCACCTTGCCCGAATGGCCGGCGACCGCGATGCCGACTTTCCCGGCGCCGATGTCGCCCCGGGTCGTGCGCACGCCGGTGACCGTTCCGCTTTCGATGCGCATTCCGGTGACTTCACATTGCTGGAGGATGTCGACGCCAAGCGAATCGGCGGCGCGCGCATAGCCCCATGCGACCGCGTCGTGCCGCACGGTGCCCCCGCGCGGCTGCAGCAATCCGCCGAGAATCGGAAAGCGCGCGTCCGGCGAACAGTCGAGATTGGGAATCCGCGCCGCGATTTCGTCGCGCGACAGGAACGCAGCGTCGATGCCGTTGAGCCGCATCGCGTTGCCGCGGCGCATGGCGGCATCGATATCCGCCGGCGAATGCACCAGATTCAGCACGCCGCGCGCGCTGTACATGACGTTGAAATCGAGCGTCTGCGACAGGCTCTCCCACAGCTTCAGCGAAAACTCGTAGAAATGCGCATTCGGCTCGAAGTGGTAGTTCGAGCGCACGATCGTGGTGTTGCGCCCGGTGTTGCCGCCACCGAGCCAGCCCTTCTCGAGCACGGCGACATTGCGGATGCCGTGCTCCTTTGCAAGGTAATACGCAGTGGCGAGGCCATGTCCGCCGCCGCCGATGATCACGACGTCGTAATGCTTTTTCGGCTCGGGGCTGCGCCATGCGCGCGGCCAGTGGACGTGACCGGTGAGCGCATTGCCGACCAGCGAGAAGATCGAATAGCGCTTCACAGGATCTGCGACAGGAACGCACGCGTGCGTTCCTTCTGCGGGTGATCGAAGAGTGCCGAAGGCGGACCCGACTCGACGATCGTGCCGCCGTCGGTGAACAGCACCTCGTCGGCGAGCTCGCGGGCGAAGCGCATCTCGTGCGTCACCAGGATGCACGTCATGCCTTCGCGCGCGAGCTCGCGGATCGTGTTCAGCACTTCCTTGACCGTTTCCGGGTCGAGCGCCGCCGTCACTTCGTCGAACAGCATCACCTCGGGACGCATCGCGAGCGAGCGCGCGATCGCCACCCGCTGCTGCTGGCCGCCGGAAAGCTCTCCCGGATAGGCGTCGCGCTTGGCGGCGAGGCCGACCTTGGTCAAGAGCGCGATCGCCCGTTCGCGCACCTCGTCGGGCCTTTCGTTCAGCACGTGGATCGGCGCCATCATCACGTTCTGCAGCGCCGTCTTGTGCGGGAACAGGTTGTACTGCTGGAAGACCATCGACACCTCCTTGCGGAGCGCGATCTTCTCCTTGTCGGTCACGAGCCGGTGCACGTCGAAATCGGCAACGCGGATCGTGCCGCTTTCGATCGGAACGAGTCCGTTGATGCAGCGAAGGAGCGTCGACTTGCCGGAGCCCGACGGGCCGATGATGCAGACGACACCTCCCTTGGCGACGCTGAACGTCACGCCCTTCAGCACCTCGACGCTGCCGAACGCCTGGTGCACGTCGCGCACCTCGACGATGGGGCGTCCGTCATCCACCTCGCGTGTAGTCGACGCGCTCCCGCCGGCTGCGGGGAGCGCGTCGGCGCGCGGCGACTTCCCGCTTGCAGGATCCCCCCACGCTCGCGGCTTCGCCGCTTCGCTGCCCCCCGACGGGGCGGAATTCGCGCTTCGAGGCGGCTCTGCAGCGCTCATTGGTTCACCGCGTAGCGCGACTCGAGCCGCACGGTCCAGCGGGCGATCGGATAGCAGTACACGAAGAACCACAGCAGCACGTAGCTGTAGAACG
>Ga0207674_10000238_pt1 | contig 68628 bp, 93 predicted proteins | sample KBSCornC72_FD_184303 | JGI IMG/M metagenome (GOLD analysis project Ga0207674, IMG submission 184303) | Corn rhizosphere microbial communities from Kellogg Biological Station, Michigan, USA - KBS Corn C7-2 (SPAdes) (version 2) | ecosystem: Host-associated > Plants > Roots > Rhizosphere > Soil ...
TGGGTCTCGACCATCAGTGCAGCTTCTTCGGTGGAACAAAGTCGAACAGCTCGCGCGTGATCGTCATCGCTTCCTCCTTGCCGGTCCGGTCGTCGAGCTTGACCTCGGTCGTGGTCGTGGTGTCGAAGATACCGGCCGCCTTGGCGAACTCATCCATCAGCTTGGCCGCGGTCTCCTCGAACAAGTCGGCCAGTTCGCTGAAGCGCGTGATGTAGGCGTCACGCAAGGCCTTCAATCGCGGATCGTTCTCGAAGATGTTCCAGTCGCCGAATGCGAACGCGACATGGCGCTCGAAGATCAGCTGGTTCTCGACGTCGATGAAATCATCGATGCTCGGTTTTGTCATCACCACTTCCATCCGTTGGTCTTGCAGATCGCGCTGGCATACTCGATCAGCGCCTTGGCGTGCGGTCGCTGATATGCGTCATCCCTGGGGTTGAAAGCTAGGTCTTCGGCAATGTTGTAAACAGCATGCCAGCGATTGCCGTGCTTCCAGTGCCTGATTGCCTCACGCTTGGTATCGAAGCAGCGGCAGCCGACCGAAAGCCGCGTCGTGTAGGTGCGGTGGCGCGGATCATGCAGCAGCACAGCTCCGAAGCCGTGGATCTCGCCGAGGTCGACCCTATGCACGCCGTCATGCAGCGCGTAGTGGATGCCTTCGACCAATCGCTTTGCCATCGTTCTCTCCCCTGGTGCCGCATGCTGCCATAACAGCACCCTCAGTCGTCAACCCTTGTTGCTCTGCTTTTTCCACACCCGTTCATAACCGAGCGCGCGGCCGGCGGCCTCGATCGTGCAGTTGTTCGGCCGCTTGGTCTTGCCGAAGAACCAGCCGCCCATGCAGCTGGCGGTGGGGCCGCCCTGCTTCTCGATCTGGCGCAGCACCTTGCCCTTGTTCAGCCGCTCGCCGGTCTGGTCCTCGATCAGGGTACGCAGCTGGTCGATCACCGGATCCTTGCTGCGGAAGAGATAACTTTTGTAGAGCTTCATGCCTTGGCCTTCAGGTTGACGGTGTAGTGATAGTTTGACTGGTTGCGCCGCCCGACCGGGCTCAGGACTTTCTGTCTGATCAGCGAGCGGACCACATGCATGCGGCTGTGACGGCCGCGGCCATGGCTCTTCACCCACGCCAGGACCTCGTCCGGGGTGATGGTGTGCGGGCGGGTCTTGTGCAGATGCTCGAGGAACAGCTCGGTGATGTTGCCGACGCGGGCCTGGGCCTTGACGCCCTTGGTACCGGGCTCCGGTGCGGCATTGATGACGGGGGTCGGGGTGACACCCCTGGCGCCGCTGGCCGCCAGGGCGCGCAGCACGTCACCCAAACGCCGGTCATCGATGAAAAATTCGACCTTGAACAAGAGGCGATCTCCTGTGGTGTTGTAAGAGCACACCTATCATACAGGCACATCTAAAAAATTTTTGCAAATTTTTTATTCTTCTCCACCCCTCATTGGGCAGAAATTTTTCCAGTTCTGGCGGGCTCATTGGGCAGGCGATTTGCGGCCGTTCCACCCGGCGGCCCGACTTTTGGTGGTGCGCCGGTCAACGGGTCCCTTCTCAACCTGGGCTACCTCCGATGCGCTGTTGACAAACGCGCGGCGCCGCCCCGGTCCTCGGGTGGCGCCGCGCTCCTCCGCACTGGCTCGAGCTTCTAAGGGGACCGACCTCGCACCAGGACGGGATGGGAAGGGCGGGCTGGCACCACGCCAGCCCGCCTGATCGGTGCGACTGAGCCTGACGGGGAGTGAGGGTTGGTCAACACCGATCTAACAGGTGGGCCTCTATCATAGTGGCCCACCTATGTCAAGTGTCAAGCTCGTCGCTGCTCACATTGTCGGCGCTATGTTCATTCTCAGGCGTGCGGCGCCAGTCGCCGCACAGTGTGGTGTTGGCGGTCTCGAGCCTGGGCCATACCGCAAAGGCGTGGCGTACGTGCGTCAGAGCCCCCTCATCCAGCACCCCAAGGGGCGCATGCTTGCGGCACTCGCCGGTTGTCGCGTCATCGTCCTCGAACGTATTATTCCCCTGCGAAAAGAAATAACAATTCAAGCAGCTCGGCCCTGTGCGCTTCATCGGATCTTGACACTGTAAGATCGCATAAGATCCATTATGGAAAATAGGTGTGCTGGAATGACACCAACACGTCGAGCACACCTAAGTCAAGCTGTCAAGCCTCGATGCCATGGCTGGCCAGGATGCCACGCAGCAGGAGCACGATCTCGTCGCCCATCCTATCGTCCTTGATTGCGTTGAGATTGGCCTGCAGCACCAACTGGATGATGCGCAGCTTGGCATCAAGCTTGGTGATGTCGTCGCTCGAGAGCTGATTGAGCGCCGCTCGCACGCGCATCACGTTGAGCGGCTCAGGCTTCACCCTCGCTTGTGTCGTTGCTTTCGGCATCACTCTCTCCCTCATCCGGTTGTGTTGTGTTGTTCTGATCAACCACGTCAGTCACGCGCTGCTCGAGGAACGCACGCAGCCGCGCGCGCTCATCGTGGTCGAGCGTCTTCGCTGGGATGAACTCATTGCTGATCGGCCCGCCATCAACGCCGCTCAGCTCGGTCGCCTTCACGTCGCGCCACAGCTGGCGCTGGCGGTTCTTCAGCCAGAAGATCTGCGCCGTCACGTTCGGCGCGTCTTCCAAGACGACATCCACCACCTCGACACACTCGCGGTCCTTACCATCCTTGAGCACGATTTCCTTCTGCACCGTTCTGCGGTTGCCCGTCGCACTTCGGTACAGCGCGCTCGCCACATCCGCATCAGCCTCCAGGCTTCCGGCCTTTACGGCTTCCTCGAACTTCCGGCTCGACTTCAACCATTTGGAGAATGTGCTGTCAGATATTCCCAAATGCACGGCGATCGTTGTGTGCGTGCATCCAAGTAGCGCAAGCCTGCGCGCCTTGGCACAGATCTCTTCAGTTGCAATCTCGATCCTCGGACGAACATGCAACTTGCCGTCCTTCGTGATCATCATCCGGTTCGCACCAGCGGATCTTGACTTTACGCGCTTCGGCCCTGGCGATCGCGCAGCATTCTTCCCACCGCTCATAAGCCTCACCCATCGTCTCGAAAGGACCAGCGACCAGGATCTTGCCGTGCTCGAGCACGACATACGCGCCAACCCTGGTCACCATGATCGTATGCATGGACTGCGCGTTTATCCAGGCATCACAACGTGTTCACCAGCGCACTGGCAATCAGCATCTGATTGCGTTCATCGAACCGGATGGGATCGAATTTCGCCATCAGTTCGAGGATCTGCAATCCGCAAAGCACGGCAGGTGCGCGAGATCGTATCAGGACTTGAGCGACCTCAGCAGCCTGTTCCCGTTCGCGGTCAATCGATGCTTGCGCCATCTCACTCTCCTGGTTCTCGGCCACCATGGCTCAGGACCCTACAAGTTCTGCATGACGTCTTCACTGAAAAATGGGATCTCACCATCCCATTTTTGCCAGGATGAATTTTAGGGCATGGTGGCGCCGCAAAAGCTATATGCCATCGGCATCGGATGGCATTTTTGCCAGGATGACAGGATGCTCAGCCTATTCTCCCCCTATAAAAACACATGACACCACTCTCTATATCTAAAGAAATATATTTTAAGAGAGAGAGAATAGAGAAAGAGTGGTGTCATCCTGACAAATCAGATTATTTGTTCGATTTTTCAACGTGTTAAGGTTGCCAGGATGCATCCTGTCATTTGCGGCATGCGTCCTGGCATGATCACTCTTCGTTCGCATCGCGCTCTCTTTGACCGCCGGGCGTATGGCGTTCCTTCACATAGCGCTCCCATAATTTCGGTCCCTGGCCGAGCTGCTCATAAAGTGCCGCCTTGGACGCGCCGCCCTGGCACCACAAGCTCTTTCGACGACCATCAGTTGTGCGCACCGCCTCTCCATCAAACAGCATCACCCAACCCGCAGCCCGCAGCGCTGGAGCGACGCGTTGCCGGTTGATCTGCTTCAGCTGCTGGTCAGTGAGATATCCGCCGTTGTTCTGGCGCAGGGCGGCCAGGATATCGTCCATCGTCATCAACTGCGGCCACACGACACCATTGAGCCCGCCCGTGATCAGACGCAGCGCTCCCATGATGCCTTCCGCCGACGCCTCGATCAGGCGCGCCTTCGCCTTTGTCATCGGCGCAAGAGTGAAAAGGCCTTGTTTTATAGCTGGTTGCATGGTGTTCCATTGGCGGCATAGCCATGCGATCACCTGATCCCATCCGCCTGCATTACCCCACTCCACAAGACCCTGGTACCAATCCTTGTCGAGTGCTTTGCGCGGCGTCTCGATCACCAGATAACGCCGGTCGCCGGGCTCGAGCGGCAAGGGCTTGTTCGAGTTCGACGTGATGTACCAGCAACTGAGATTGTTGGCCGAGTAAGGCTTGCGATATTTCTCATTGATCTGGAACGTCGAATTGCCTAAAGCCGTCCACGGCTTTAGCGTGTTGTACACGTCATGCGCCGTGATCGCGCCTTGCGTGTTCATCTCAAGCTCGTCGAGCACGATCAGCCGTTTGGTCAGAAAACCGTTGAATTGGCTGCCGACTTCGACCGGCGACACCAGTTTGTAATGCGCTTCGCCAAACCAGCGCATCAACGGCTCCATCACCAGATCCTTGCCAACGCCATGCTCACCCCACATCACGACGTGCCAGCCGGGTTTCATCGTGATGTTTCCGACCACGATCGATAGCCAGTCGAGGAAATGGTCGACGATCGCGCCGTCGCCGCCGCACAGGAACTCGACCAGTGAGAGCCAATATTCAGGCTCGCCATGCGCGTCAGGCGCACGCGGCAGCGGCTCGGCAATGTTGAGATCGCCATCGCAGAGCTGAGGGGCGCCCAGGCGATGCACGAGCTTGTCGGCATGCTGAACATCGGGATTGCGTCTTAGCCATGCCGAGACCGCCATCGGCGCTCCTGGCCGTTTTGTGCCGGGCGTCAGCCGATCGAGAAGCTTTGTGCCCTCGAACCGAGGTGTCCATTCATCATCGATGGCGGCACGTGACTTGAACGCCTTGCCCGAGAGCGACCAATACATGTCCTCGCTGGCGACCTTGACCAGATCATCGGTGATCGACTGGGCAACGTGCTGTTCCAATGCCGTGCCATGCAGACGTTCATCTTCGGCTACCGGCATCTTAGGGAAGCGCACGCCTGGATGAGCCTCCAGGAGCCGTTTTCGGGCCTTGGCGAGCGCCTCAGGGTCGATCGCCGGGCCGCCAATCTCAGCCTCGGGGTCGGTCTCGAGGATCCAGGCCTTGTACTCTGCCGTGCGGAAGCCGACGCAATGCTCGTGCAGGCACTTGAAAGACCGCTCGGCGATCAGCCACGACGTCGAGGTATCGTTGCCGCGCTCGGCCGTGACCGTATGCAGGTGCTCCTGGGGGCAGCGCAGTGGGATCAACCCGCGCACCTCGCCACCAATCGCGCCGCCCAGCTCGCCCTCATGGGCCCAGATCCAGTCCTCGACCGGGTCGACCTTGCCCTCGATCGAGCGCGCCGCCTTGGGCAGGCTGTGGGTATCTCTGGGGATTACGTGGAAAAGTCCGCACAGCTCGCTGAACGTCCAGGCATTGTCGGGCGCCCAGGTCGACAACCTTGCGCGCCAGCGCTCCTTTCCGGGCTTCATGTTGAGCGACCCTGGCACGCGCACGACGCGGTTGGCAGAATGGGCGCCCTTGTCGGAGAAGCCAGCCGCGATCAGCGCATCGATCAGGGTCGCGGCGCGCTCGGGCGACACTGGATCCTTAAGCCGAAAGCCGAGCTGGAAGTTTCCTTTGGACGTCTCGAGCGCGTAGGTCGGCACGATGCCGAGCTTGGTGAACTTCTCGAGCGCGATCTTGGTGCCGATGTCATCGCACACGATCACATGCGTCGACACCGCCCGCTTGCGCGACGGCAGGCGCGCCCGCGGCGTCAGGCCGGCGCAGCGCGAGATGCAGTAGTAAAGCTCGCGATCGCCGACCGGGTCGCGGTAATCCTCGAGCCTCATGTCGAAGGGATGGATCTCGGGCTTGGTCTTGCCTTCAGGATCGTCGGCCGGATCGTAATCATCGGGCCACGATCGTTTGAACTCGGTGAGGGTGATGAAACCGTCGGCTTTGGAAGGGAACAAGATGTTGAGAAAATCACGCACTGAAATCGTGCTGCGCCCGCTATCCATTGACATCCCCGCTTGACTTGAGGTCGCCCAGGACGGATAGGATGCGCCTGGGTGTTTGTCTCGTCCGGTCAAGCCCCCAAGCACTGTGGTAGGTGCTCAATCAAACGCCCCGTGGTTCACACCGCGGGGCGTTCTTTATGCTCTGTGCACTATCGCACCGTCAACGAAACGTAACGCTTGCAAGCTCGCGTTTAGCGTTCTCTGCTTCGCGACACTTTGCCAGCGCGATGGCGCAATCGAACACAGCCATCACGTGGTGGTGTCGCGTGTGCTCATGGTCGTTGAACTTCACGACGCGTTCGGTCGAAGAGTATGTCGTTAGCCATGTATTTCCCATCTCGATCAGCGCGCGCCCGAGAAAACGGATTTCGGGCTGCTCATCAAGCTCGCGATCGTGCCGACCCTTGTGCTCCCACATGTACGGATCGACGTCGCGCGCCTCGAGATATTCGCAATACCCCTTGCCATAGAGCACGATGTGCACGGCATCGGCCATACATGAAGCGTGCCGATCTATGTTCGTGGTGCTCCAGGCGCTTTTGCACCAGAGACCTGTGAGGGCAATGAGGTCTCGAGCCTTGATCAGGTTCTCGGAGACGGTCGGCTTTCGCTCCTCGCGCGAGGTGGTATCAAATGGCATGGGTCATCTCCTTCTGGCGCGCCTGTTCGATGGCGATATCGAACGCGAGCAACAGACGCTGATACGATGTTTGATCATTGAAGACCGTCACGGTGTTCAGATCGCTCCAACCGCGCTTGTCAGGGATGCTCAGCTTGAATTGACGAATGACGTCGGCCAGCAGCGCGATCTCGGGGCATTTGGGAAAGTTATTGCGATGAGCCTGCGTGGTCTGGCCAAGCAGTTCCTGCTTCCTCAGGTAGGGGATATAGCTATCGCCATGGAGAGCGACATGGATGGCATCCGCGGCGCAGGAGAGATGCTCGCCGTTGGATAGGGACACGTTCCATTGGTTTCGGCACCACAGGCCTCGGCGGAGAATGCTACGGGCCTTGATCAGGTTCTCGCAAACGGTGGGCTTTCGCTCCTCGCGCGGCGTAGTATCAAACGGCATGGTGCACCTCGCGGGCATAGGCGATGGCGCGGTCGAACAGCTCCATCACGTCAGCATGCGTGGTATCGCGATAATCGTTGTAGGCCGTGATCGCGCTCACGGCATAAGGGTGGCCGGTCTTTATCGAAAGACAGTGTTGAAGAGCCTGCATCTCGGGGCGCAGGCCGAACAACTTCAGACGCGCCTCGACGTCAGCGCCGGTCAGGCCATCGGTCGCTTGATCCACGCTCATGCCATAGACGGCACAGTGCACGGCATCGGCCGTGCATGAGAGACGCACATGCGTCCATTCGGGGTTCTGCAGGATGTGGCCACGCTCCACTAGCCAAGGAGTGCCGGTGGTGGTGTGTGCTGCGACCGTCTTCGACCACGCTCCCTGACACCAATTTTTCGGGTTGCTGATCATCCCCTTGGCCTTGCGCAAATTCTCGACCGTGGCGTTGCGGTCGAACGGTTTGAATACACTATCGAACGGCATGTGGGTCTCTCCTTAGCTTCTTCATCTTGCTGCGCCATGTCTTGAGATCCTGAGCCCGCTTGGCGCGTCGACGGGCTGCAGCTGACACCGAAAGGCGCGGGCGATGGATCACGATCGTGATGCGCACGGGCGTGCTCTTGGGGAAGGTCGAGCGCGCCGCGATCTCACTGGCGAATACCGTCGCTGAGCCAAACGTCTGCAGGCTCTTGGTGATCTCGCCGGGGAACGCCCAGGCGCTGACACGAGACTTGGTATCCTTGATGATCTTCATGGTTCAATTCTTCCGACCGGGCACACGCAATTCATATCGGTTTGCGATCTTTGCGGTACCTGTCACATGACCTTTTTCGTAATCGCGCAGCGTCTCGACAAACACCGCCTGTTCTGAAGGATTGGCGAGGAGACGAATGCATCTTGCATCTTCTCCCACGTTCACCAGGGCGAACACCTCGACAGCCAGGAGATCATCCTTCAGAAGAAAGGGCGTCAGAGCATTGGCGATCTTGGTATGCATGTCCTCGAGGCGGCGCTTGATCTCGTCCTCTGTCATGACCGGTTCTCCAGCTCGCCGATCCCGGCGATGATATCGGCAATCTGCCGCTGACCGACGACGCACTGCGCACGCATGACCTCGAGCACCTCGCCTGGATTGGCGAGCTTGATCCCGTTCCCGTTGCAATAGGCGTTCAGCGCGTTGAGGAAGCGGCGGAAGGTGATCGCCTCCATCAACGCCGTGCAGACGTCGAGTACCTCGAGCATCTCGTGCGAGAACACGACCGATGGCATCGGCAGCGGCTTGCCGCTCTCGGCCGCGGTCTGCCGACCGTAATAGTATTGATCGCTGCCATGCTCCTGCGGCGGATAGCCCAGCTCGTACTCCCGCCATCCCGCGCGGAAGTCGGGATGGTTGAACAGCATGAGCCAGTAATCGGTGGCGGCCATCAGTCTTTCGGCTCGAAGAATTTCGCGTCATGCCCACAAGTGTAGGGGCTCTCGCTCTCGCGTTCCTGATAACAGTCGCGAGGCGTGCGCAGGATCATGCGATCGCCCGTGACGAGGTTGATGCCGCAGTCCGTCGGATGCGTGCATTCATTGCCGCCGACCCGCCATTTGCAGTCGCGGCAAAATTTCAGAGCGGGCGATGTTTGGCTCATCCTGCGACCTTCTCGAGCACATGCAGGATCACGCCATCGCCGCGATCGAACGAGCGGATATGGGACCAGTGTCCCTGCTGCAGCTCGGGCTCGCCCGTCGTCGCCAAGAACTCGCGCCAGCTATGGGTCTGGGTATCCTTCGGCACGTTGACCACCAGCTTGCAGCCCAGCTTGCCGTCGGGCACCGCATCGAACACGCGGCTGCTGATGGGAAGGGGAAGCGTGTAGCCTCCGAGGTCGATCGGGATCTCCTTGATGATGCGCAGGGTCAACGGTGCCTCCTCGTAAAAAGCGATGTTAGGTGTGGCACACCTATCAAGGCAAGGAGGGAAAGTGTTTCTGGACCTGGATCAGGCGGTTCTTGTTCTCGGGCTTGGTGAAACAAGCCACCGGGCCGTGCCTGTAAAGCGTGCTGCCGAGATTGATCGCGGCACCCCACTGCGCGCCCGACAGGCCGAGCCTTCGCACGATCACGTTCTCACCCAGATACTTTTCAATATGTACGAGGTCATGTTTCCATTGTTCCTGGTCATTCCAGGCGCTGGCATCGTAGGGCACTGACAAGAGATGACGCACCACCTCAGTCGCCGCAATCTGAATGCACTGCTCGTAACTCGGGCCGATGCCGCCCATCTCGAACGACCAGACGCTGCGGCCTTCATCCCATCGCTTCAGCCAGTCGGCGACGTCAGCTCCATACAGGGAGAGGTTGTAATAAACCTCGTCCTCTTCTCGAGTGCGATAGAAAACCTTCCAGCCATCGATGAAGACGCCGCGGAAGCGATACCCGAAGCCCGTGCCATAGATGCGGATCTCATTACCCACCTCGGGCACGACGCTATAGCGCTCCACCGTTATCGACCAGCCGTCGTCGTTGAGGATCGTCCAGTTCTTTTTGTCGGAGGTCAGCTCGACCTTGGCGATGCGCTTGGTCTCGAACTCCTGGTCGTCGGCTGGATAGTCGTGCGGCCCGCCCATCACTTGGCCTCCATCTTGAAGGGTTCTCTCGGCCGCGCCGCGGCCCAGCGCTCGAGGCGCTCGAGACGCTGGACAAGGGCCACATGCGAATCGTTGCGCGGCTTGCGCACTTCGCCCACGAAATCACGCCGCAGCTTCTGGACCGAGGTGAGCGACAAGGGATGGTTGGGAAATTTGGCGTTGATCTCATTCATGACGCGGGCGTCGCTCCACCCATCTTCATAGACGGCATGCCCGTCGATCAGGATGCAGACATTTTTCAGGATCTCATTGGCAGCGACGATTTGCAGGGAACTGGGCACGGTGCGCTTGAACGGCTTTGACATGAAAACGATCTCCTCGGTTTGGTGTAAAAAGAAAGGGCCCGCCGCCACACCCTAGCGACGGGCCCTGATCCGAACCGCTACCCCTTTCTCAGGCGGCAGCGCCTACCACAGCAAGGCGGCGAGGCTTGACCTCCTCGGCCATCGCCGCCGCAGCCAGCCAGAGCTTGCGGTTCAGATCCACCTCGCTCGAGAGCGAAGTGATGCGCTTCAGCCGCCGGACCCTCCCAGCGCCCGACACACCGCGCATATCGCCGCGCATCAGGTTCTCCTGGGCGCGGTTGAACAGGTTCCACAGGCTGGGATCACGATCCTCCCAGCGATGGGTGTGAAGGTTCGCGACCACGCGCTCGGGACGGACGTCGAGCGAAGTGCCGCGGATCTCGAGCGCCTTCTGGCCGAAACGACGTGCCAGCTCGGGCGTCATCTCGATCGAGTGCCAGTATTCAGCGACACCGATCACGTTGTCGAAACTGTCCAGGATCTGGCCGACCTTGCCATGGACCTGATCGTAGAGATTGACGCCGACATGGCGCAGCTTGGCGCTGTAGGCGGCGTCCTGGACATAGAGGCCGTTCATGCAGACCTTGCGCCGCATGCCGGCCTGGAAGATGAGCGGCGACGTGCGATCGTGGCTGTTGGTCAGGATCACCTCAGGGATTAGGTCGCCCAACGGCCGCGTGCGATCGCGGAACTTGTGGCTGTCGTCGGCGCGCTGGAAGCGCAGGACGTGTTGGGCGAATTCCTGGCCCTCAGGGTTGCGCTTGCGACCCTCGGCCGCCGAGACACACTCGAGGCCCATCTCGCGCAGCCGCGGCAGGATCGGGTAGGTCGGGATGTAGGCATAACGGGTCGACACGCCGGGTGCCGGGCGCTCAGCGAACACGCTCGGGACGATACGGCGGATCTGGTCGTCAGAGAACGGAAGATTGTCGAACGGCATTTTTAAGCTCCTGTGGTAGGCGTCATTAGCGACGCAGGATTATAGTGGCACACCTATCTCTTCGGGTCAACCCCTCTCGGGATCACCATCTTAGGCACGTTGCCGGCGATGAAATCCTCGCGGCTGACCGGCGCGCCTTCGGGCTCGATCAGCACCAGGGAGCGGTTGCCGCACTCGACCCGGATCTTGGCGCCGCCCATCGGACGCGACGTCATCAGGAAGCCGGCGATGATCTTAGCGAGGTCGTTTTCGTCCTCGGCTACGGTCGACATCATGGGGTGGTGGTCTTTTGTCGGGTGCCATCGCAGGAGATACTTCATCGGGATCCTCGTCTTGGATGAACAGGGTAGCGCCACCAGGGCTGCGGATCGTAATCGAGGTGAAACCGTAGCGGCCACGCTGGCGCACGATCGCCGTCAGATACTCGACCAGCTTCTCGGCCGTAAAGGTGTCACGACCGATTACGGGCGGGTGCGGCGGCTCCCGCATGGTCACGCGATACTTTGGCATCGCCCAGGACTATCGCCGCCGTAGGCGTTCGCGGCTTACCGCCTCATCGATCAGCCGAAGGGTCTTCTGGTCGCGCTCCATCTCGCGCCGGGCCTCGGCCCGGTTCACGCCCGCCTCCCAGATCCAGTAGAGGATGAGGAAGATGATGATGCCGCCAAATCCAAGATGCATGACACTCTCCTATGGTCATCAGTCGATGGGCCCCACCGTGGGGCACGACAGGGCCCATCTCAGATGATCGTCGACGGCAGACCGCGGGGGCAGTGATTGCGCCGACGAACACCCTAGCTCATGCCGCGTAGTGCGTGACCTTGCGGGCGAAGATTTGCACCTTGCGCACCACCGACGTGATCGTGTGGGCGCGGATGAACTGCGGCGTCAGCTTGGCGCGCACTGCATCCATGTCGAGCCGGTCCTGATCGAAGATGCTGACCGTCGCGTCGTAGCGCGTGCCGGCATGGCGACCGGCGCCGCCCTTCACGATGATCGCCGCCTTCAGCTCGCCGATCCGGGCGATCAGAGGTGCGGCCTGCGCGTCGATATCGCCCAGCCGGTCGATCAGGCCCGTCAGCGTGTTGTCCTTCACCAGCGCAGCGACAGCTGCAGCATCAACCTTGTTAGACATCGAAAGCTCCTGTGGTAGGTGGTAGGTAACGTCAACATGGTGTCTTAGTGGCACACCTATGTCAAGCCCCCTAAAAGGGGGCTTGCTCGACCGGGACACGGATCCCGCCGGAGGTGAAGCCGACCCGGTCGGCGCAGACCGGTCCGATGCCTTCCTCGATCGACTGCTTGTTGGTCAGCTCGCGACCGCACACGCAGCAGCTGCCGGTCAGGTTGCCATAGACCTTGGCGGCAGCGGCAGGGTCCGAGGCGATCAGGATGATCTTGGCCTGCTGTTCGGGCGTGCAGATCCGGGAGGCCAGGAACCGGCCGTCCTGGATCTTGCCCAGGTAGGCGGCATCGCGGGTGCCGGTCTTCACGTAGAGCACGCCAGGGTGCTTCTTGGCCTCCTGGATGACGATCCCGTCGAACCGCAGGCTGACCCAGATCAGGCCCGATTTCTTGCCCCTCTGGACCGCTTCGACGATCCGGGAGGCATCCACCACCGGGGCGGCGGCCTGCCGTTCCTGGGCCTTCTGGGCGCGCCTGGAGGCATATTCCTCGTCGCGGGCCATGCCGCGCTGGATGACGCCCAGCTGGCCCTCGGTCAGCTCGCGCCCGGCCTCGAGCTTGTCCTGGAAGTCGCGCAGCATCTTGGCGTAGCCCTCAGGCAGACCCGGGGAGGCCAGTTTCTGGCCCAACCAAGCCCGTTCGGCCTTGTAGGTGTCCCGAACCTCAGCCTTGACCTCCTGGGCCCGCTGGCGGGCCTGGGCGCGCTTCTCGGGGCTGGTCTTGAAGGTGAGCTTGCCCTTGCCCTGGCAGGTGAAGCAGCGGCCGACCGAGCGGCCGGACCATGCGCGGAAGGCGCCCGTGCCGCCGCATTTGGGGCAGCTCTCGGTGAACTCGGGGACGGTCTCGCGGATCCGGGCGAATTCGGCCGCCTGGGGCAGCTCGCGCCGGGGGAAGGGGACGACGGTCTCGCCGTCCAGCAGGTCGGACAGGTCGTCGTTGAGGTCGAAAGGCTTGTTCATCAGAGGCTCCGTGGTAGGAACCGAAATCGTGCCATAGAGGCACACCTATGTCAACCTCTGATCGCATCCATCAGGAGCACGGTGGTCGAGATTAGCATCAGCATGGCCCAGAAGGCAGGCTCGGCGCCGGCCCGGCGCTCGACCCAGCGGAAGGCGAGCACGCCGCAGCCCAGCAGGGCTGCGGCCAAAGGCAAGGACTCGAGAGGTGTCATGTTCAGACTAGCTTCAGGATCAGGAACCAGAGCCCGACCGAGAGGGTCAGGATGACAAGAAGGCGCGCGGGCATGCTCATGACTTCTCCTTGATGCCATAGAACGCAGTCCACAGCTTCTCACGTTCGCCATAGGGTGTGCTGAAGTCATACATCTGTGGCGCCTCGTCGACCTCGGGCTGCGTCCGGGTGAGCGCAATGACCAGCTTGTCAGCCTCCTCGGGTGAGAGCCTGAAGGTGCCATGGCGACGCATCGTGCGACGCGGGCCGCGCGAGACGATCTCGATCTCGATCTGGACGTGCTCGGCGCCGCCCTTGGGCTTGACGCGGCGCACGTTCATCGACGTTTTGCCGCCATCATGGTCGACGTTGGCGAAGTTGGGGATCGAGCCGAGATAGAGCGAGATCTGGGTCATAGCATCCTCTTCATCAGGAACAGGGTGTCGATCACGACGTTGCGCATGTCGTCGAGGTCCTTGGCGCGCTCGGCATACTCCGCCAGGACGTCGATCGCATTCTCACGCTGCAGCTTGCGGATGGCATTGGCTGCGGTGTGTAGACCGACTTCATGAGCTGCCTTGTAAGTCTCGATGCTCTGCAGCGAGATCTCGTCGGGGTCCATGAGCAGGGTGAAGGGCGAAGTCATAGCAGGTGGTCCTCCCACATCGGCGGCTTCTCAGCCGAGTATTCAGTGATCCTCCAGCCGCCGCCCAGCGCCCGTGCGCTGCAGAAGATCAGCCAGAACATGACGAGGATGAGCGCAGCCGCGATCACCCCAAGGATGGTGAAGAACATCGGTTATCTCCCCTCAAGAATGAACTCGAGCTTTTTGCTCAGCTCATCGATCGACTTGGCCCGCACCCGCCAAGCCAGCGACAGCGCCATGAACTCGTTGTCCATGACGCCGTCGTTGGTCATATGATTGCCCAGCACCTTGATGCCGGGGATGAGACCGCCGGTCGCGGTATCGAGCACGTCGTAGTATTTCAACGAGGCGTTGGCCGGGAAGCGAAAGCGGTTTGCCATCACTTCACCTGTGCTTCGAAGATGCGCGAGCCCGGATGTTGAGCGGCGAGTTTCAAGGCGAGGTCCTTGCGGCCACACCAGCCGACCGACCCCCAAGTATCGAAGTCAGTGCGCGCGCGATAATTCTCGCGAGCCTTCGCTTCGATGTGCCGACGGTAGTCATCGTTGGTAGGATGCTCGACCAGGAAGGCCGCGCCCTGGCGCTGCCACGCATCCTTGAGGTCCTGATACTGGGTGGCGACGTCGAAGAGGCCGCGGCTGGCGCGCTCTTGCGATGCCCAGTAGGCCGCATGTGCGCGCCAGTAGCGCGCGACAGCAGCATCTTCATCAGCCTGCGATGCCGCAGGCGTGTAGATCAGGACGCAATGGGTATAGACGCGGGGCGACTTGCGAGTGTGCTCGCGGCCCTGCGGATCGATGACGAAATATTTGACAGGCTTTGACATCAGGTGCTCCGTGGTAGGAGCCCTCAAGCTCTCATAGAGGCACACCTATGTCAAGCATGAAAAAGGCCCGGTTTCCCAGGCCTTTCCATCTTAGAGGGTGCTTTGCAGAGGGGCGAAGGCATCGGCCATCTGGGCCTTCAGGTCCTTCTTGCTCATCCGCCTGAACCGCTCGGCCCTGGGGTTGAGCTTGGCATCGGTGGTCTTGACGTGGCTCACCTTGACGGGGAAGCCCAGGGCCTCGGTCAGGATCTGGCTGACCTCCTTCAGGAAGGTCCGTTCCTTCTGCTTGATCTCTTTTATCGTGCGCTCTGCCAGGATGGCAGCGCGACTTCTCTTGCGACGTCTCATGATGTCTCCTACGTGGTAGACGCTCGATCGAGCGTCGAACATAGTAGCACACCTATCTTGAAAAGTCAAATCATCGCAATTTTGCTATACAACTCATGAGCGTGTTTTCGTCTCATCCGCCATCTCTTTCGCTGCGCCTAAAACTCTCATCGCCATTTCTTCATAGGGATAGTCCATCTTTGTGCAGACGGTCAGCATTGCCGAACACAATGCTGCGAGAACAATCTCAGTAGGAAGCTTATCGACTTTGCAGGCCGTGAAAACACGATCGGTTAAATCTGCGGTAAGACGATCTAGAAGAATCTGGTCTATTGCATCCATTTCTATCTCCTCAAAGCATTCCACAACCCTTGTTCGACGATCGTCTTCTCGCCCAAGCGATCGTACACCGTGGTATCGATCGTATGGCGGGCCACGATCATGTAAGCCCGAACTGCTTTTTCAACCTGTCCGCGGCGCGTAAGACGTCCCATGAGTTGATCAAACAATTCGAGATCATCATGGGGTTGCCACCAAGCGATGCTGCTACCACCGAGGTCGAGATCATTAAGTCCATGTCCTGCCGAAGCTGGATGCATGCCGAGCAGCGGCACTTCCTTTTGTGACCACGCACGGATAGTTTCTTCGTCTTCCTTGGCATTGGTATCTCCTCCGATGAAGCGCATGCGCGGCCAACGCTTCTTCATCATCGCCTTCTGCTCGCGAAATTCGTAGGCGATGATCAGAGGCTTGCCGTTCATCTCGTCGACAAGATCGGCCAGACATTCCAGGCGCCAATCGCCGAGGCGCACCGCATCGCCGTCCTTGTCATACGCGAAGCCCGATGCGATCTGGCGAAGCTTGTTGCGCGCGACGCCATTGTTTGCCGCCACGATCCCCTCATCCGACAGCATGAGCGTCTTGCGCATCTCATTGTATTTTTCCCTGAGGTCGGCCGGCAGGTCGACCTCGATCGGCACCTTCATCACCTTCGGCAGGTCGACCGCGCCGTCATCGATCACGTAGGTCCAGGGTTTGATCAGCTCGGCCAGCTCGCCTTTGGTGTGCCTGAACGGGATCCAGTCATAGCGGTTATAGTCGATCGGGTAGAAATATTTCTTGCGCCACGTATCGAAGTTGCGACCCACGAGATGTCCAAGACCAAGCGCATGGCACATGCCATATAGGCTAGTGAGACCATTGGGTGCTGGGGTGCCAGTACCACCAGAGCGGACAGTAAAAGGAGCCTCGCGAAGCGTCTTGCTCCAGAAGCCGGTCGGGTCGCGGTACTTCGACAGCTCATCGATAACCAAGCCGTCGCAGCCATCACCGCCATACTCGAGCACAGCGGGAACAAGAGCATTGTTGACGAGGAGGACATCAGTCCTGGCCTTGACCTCTTCGGCGCGCCGCGCCGGGCTGAGATCGCCCGTACAGCAGGCGAACGTCAGCGGGATCTGCCATTTGATAGCTTCTTGGCGCCACACGTTTTGAATGACGCGCAGCGGCGCCGTCACCATCGCGCGCTTGATCACGCCTTCCTCGATCCAGTCCTGGATGGTCTTCAGCCAGATCCAGGTCTTGCCGCTGCCCACGTCCGCCAGCAGCATTGAGCTGTCGCGCTCGTAGCAGAATCCTGCGGCTTCCTGCTGGAAGACGGCTGGTGTGAGCGAGGAAGAGGTCAATAAAGGCGTCATAGGTCCAGACGACGGCGACTTCAAAACCGTTCTCCTCCAGCCACAGATTCCATTCGGCCTGCTTTCGACTGAGCCGCCCGGTGCCGTATTTGAACTCGATCAGCGTGATAGGCCAACCATGCAAGAGCATCAGGCGATCAGGTACGCCGGTATTCCCCGGCGACACCCATTTCGGCATTCGGCCGCCCAGTTGCTCTACCAGGAGGCGGCAGCGCCGTTCGAGATCCTTCTCAGCCATTGACTTATCCGTAGGTGTGCCGTTATCTGGTCACCTTCCCTCACCCTGTTCGAGAGGTCAAGATGACAGTTGAAGGCGTAACGAGGCGGAGGCTGGCAAAGACCGGCGATCTCGTGCGGATCCACACCCATATGCATCCAGACTGGGCCCACAATGTCGACCGGGCAGCCAGGAAGGAGGGGGTGTCACGATCGCACTTCATCGCCACAGCCGCCCGCGAGAAAGCAGACAAAATCCTGGGACGCAAACCGCGCGCGACAAAAAAGAAAAACGGCGTCTCGGCCACAGTTTAACCGCCACCTGGGATGGGGAGATCAATGGCGGAAGCATATCCACTGGAATGGCCACATGGCTGGCCGCGGTCGAAATACAGGAAGTCAGGCCGCGCCTTCAAGAATTTGACGCCTGACCGGGCGTTTCGAGGTTTGACCGATGAACTGACGCGCCTGGGCGCGCGCGACGTCGTTCTCAGCACCAACCTCAAGCCCAGGCTCTACGCCGGCCCGGCCGGCGATCCGCGGCAAGATCCGGGCGTCGCGATCTACTTCACCCTCAACGGCCGCCAGATGACGATGGCGCAGGATGCCTATGACAGCGTCTACGCCAACGCGCGCAGCCTGACGCTTGCGATCGATGCCATGCGCGCGATCGAGCGTCATGGCGGCGGCACCATGATGCAGCGCGCCTTCTCGGGCTTCCAGGCGCTGCCGCCGCCCGGCGGACATGCCGAGTACCAGAAGAAGCCATGGCGCACTGTTTTCAAAATGGTGGTCGCCGATGGCCTGCCGAAGGACATGCAGCTCGCGATCGCTGAAGCGACATATAAGAAGATGGCGCGCGACGCGCACCCCGACAGCCCAGGCGGCGATCCGCAGCTGATGGCTGAACTCAACGTCGCGATCGACGACGCGCGGCAGGAGCTGAAGGACTAGCCAAATGAGTGAGCACTCACGACTGACTGATGATCGTATTGACGAAATCGTTGGCAGAGATGGAGCTGGCGCGCGCACCGACGAAACGTTGTACTTGGCACGCGAGCTACAAGAGCGCCGCGCCTCTGCTCTCCCCGCTGTGGGGGATGTGGAGAGGGCTGCTAAGGCGATGTACGCCACGGAAGGCCGTCTCGGATCGTGGGATGAAATCAAGGCCGTTTGGCCCGAAGAATATGAGCGCTGGATCACCCTAGCAAAGGCAGCCGTCGCTGCGTATTCGCCCGGATCGGAAAGTGTTGAGAGGATGCGCGATATGACAAAGCTCAATTTCGGTCAGGCCATGGTGGCGCTGCGCGATGGCCAGTGTGTTTGCCGTGAAGGCTGGAACGGCAAGAACATGTGGATCTCTTTCGTCAGAGCCGATAATTGGTCAGTAGGGTTTCCGCTCAGTAATTATGAACAACTTCCTTGGATCGTCATGCGCACGGCCGATCGAAAAATCGTGCCCTGGCTTGCCAGCCAGACCGACATCGTGGCTGAAGATTGGATGATTGCGAGACCGACATGATCGGTGGCGTCGACGTCGACGGCCTCATCACCGCCATCGCAGTGCTGTGCTTCATCGGCGCCTGCATGACCTCGAGCCGGAGATGACCCGATGTGGGAGGACGTCGTCGCGCTATCTGCGTTGATGATCCTCGTGCTGATGGTGCAAGGTGTCCTCTATGGTCTTTGACCAGAAGGGGACACATCCATGCCAACAATCCACAAAGTCTACGGCGGCTCCAACAGCGAGAGATGGAAGCACTGTGCAGGGTACGCCAGCCTAAGTGCCCAAGTACCACGTCGGCCAACCTCCGAGGCCGCTCAGAAGGGCACAGCGCAGCACGCCGTGATGGAGCAGCTGCTCAATGATAGCAGCCTCGATCCCGACCGGTTTCTCGACGCGACCGTGCTTGGGGTCACACTGGAAAAGGAACACATCGCCGAGATCTCGATCGCTCTCGAGTCCTACGACTACATTCTCGAGCAGTATCCCGAGGACGCAGTCCTGTTCTCCGAGCGCATGGTTGATCTCACCGACGAAGCGGGTGGGACCTGCGATGCTGGGATTGCTGCTGGTGAAATAGGCGCAATCATCGATTTCAAATTTGGTCAGATGGAGGTCGACGTTACCGATGCGCAAGGGCTGTTTTACGGGATTTGCGCTCGTAAGACCGAACCGGCATTTGCCAAGGTAAAGCAGCTTGATGTCTGGATCATCCAGCCAGCGTTCGAGCCTGCCCATGTCAAAACGAGCTACCCTGAGCATCTTCTCGACCTCGAGGAAACGAACTTTCTTGCTGCCATAAAGGCATCACAGATGCCGAACCCTGTCTACATCGAAGGCGAATGGTGCGACAAGGGCATGGGATGTGAGGCGAAGCTCGCCTGTCCTGCCAAGCTGCAGCGCCTCGAGACGCTCACGCAGCCGAACCACGTTCTCGATCTCGACGACCTCGGCGCGATGCTGAAGAAATTCAAGAGCTGGAAGAAGTGGATGGAAGAGGCAGAGGAACGCCTCCTCTATGAACTCGAGCACGGCAGAAAAAATCCACATTGGAAATTGGTCGACAAGCGCGCTACAAGGCAATGGAAGTCAGAAGCGAAAGCGATCACAGCGTTCAGGAAAGCGAAAGTCGACGACGATACCTTCATGCCGCGCAGCCTCGTTTCTCCGGCTCAGGCCGAGAAAGAAAAACTGCTCTCCAAGAAAATCGTTGAAGACCTCGCCCATCCCGTGTCGAGCGGACACACCATCGCTCCTCACGAGGATAAGCGTCCCGCGGTCATACCAGTGGCTGCGATCGCGGCGGCGCGCAAAAACATCAAGAGGTGAGCAACAGCAAGACAGAAGGGCAAATGAAAATGGCACCCAACGAGATGGTGAAATTCACCAATGCAGGCCTACCCGCACAAGATCTCGGAAAGTTCGTCAAGAAAGCGCAAGAGTCACTCCAGAAGGCACGCGACCACATCCAGGTTGGCCAGCGTGGCCTGTTCCTCAGACTGACGAAGAACCAGGGGGAATGGGTTTACGGCCAGGAAAACACGCAGGTGGAGGAAGGCGCCCTCTGGGCCGTCAATCCGTTCAGCCTGCAGATCGGCGCCATCGCATGGCCGCCGAATGAATCGACGGCCAAGCAGCCGATCAAGAAGATGAAATACATCTTCGACGACAATGCCCCCGACATCATCGCCGACCAGCTGCCCGACCCCGCTCATGGCGGTGTGTGGGATCCGTGCGTGGCGTTCCAGTGTCAGTGCATCGGCGGCACCGACAAGAAGTACAAGTACGAGGACATCGGCAAGGTGCTCTCGTATCAACAGAACTCCGATGGTGGCAAGCGCGGCTTCGATGATCTCCTAGCCTCGATCATGCAGCAGATCGGCGACAATCCGAAACTGTGCGTGCCGGTGATCGAGCTTCTCACCGACAGCTATCAGCACCCGAAGTGGGGTACCCAGTACAAGCCGATCTTCAGGGTCGACCACTGGGTCGCCATGACGGGCGAGAACACCAAGGTCGTGCCTGAAGAAGGCGACGAGGAAGACGACCAGGGTGCAGAACAGCAGGAGGAAGCCCAGGACGAGCCGCAGCAGGAGGCCGAGACCCAGACTGCGCAGACAACGCGTCGCCGCGGTCCTGCAACTGCCGAGACGCAAGCGACCCGAGGTCGACGCGGTCCCGCCGCTGCCGCCGCGCAGCCCGCCCAGCAAGTCGATCGCGGCGTCGTGCGTCGGCGCAGACGCGGATAACGAGAACCCCGGCGATCCCGAGGGGGCGCGCCGGGATCCTATCCCCAGGGTCTGGCCCCACCGGCCCTGGGGAGTTTTTCGCCATATTCATGCGGGCGAAGCGTGGCGACCTATACTCTTAACAAGGACCTTGAGACACGCAGCGTCATCGATCTGGTCAAGCGCGGCGTCTACATCTACGCCCAGCATCCTTCGACCAGGATCCTGACCTGCAGCTACTCATTCGATGGCGGTGAGAGGATCCACCGCTGGATGCCGTGGCTCGGCGGCAAACACAAGAAGATGCCGCGCGATCTCGCCGATGCGCTTCACGATCGTGACGTCGAGATCCAGGGTTGGAACGCCGGCTCCTTCGAGCGCCTACTCCTCGAGCACGTCGCCAAGATCAAGATCGAGCCTGAGCGCTTCCACGACACCATGATCCGCGCTCGGTCGATGGCGCTGCCGGGCAAGCTCGAGCTGTGCGCCAGGGCGCTCCAGGTGCCGGTGCAGAAGGCCAACGACGCCATGATGCGGAAGTGGTGCGCGCCGCAGAAGGACGGGAGCTGGGCCGATGATCTCGACGAGTTTGAGGTGCTCTGTTCCTATTGCGACGACGACACTCGAGCGGAGGCGCAGATCGCGCAACTCGTGCGTCCTCTGTCGCCAGAAGAGCGAGTGGACTTTGCGGTTAATGAACGGATCAATGACCGGGGATTGCTGGTTGACATCGGCTTGGCGCGGGCTGCTCAGAGATACGCTCGGGAGGAGCTGGCGGACATCTGTGAAAGGCTCAACGTCATCACCCGCGGCGCTGTCACAACTCCTAAGCAATATATTCGGATCAAGGACTGGCTCCGGGAGATCCTACCGCCGGAGATTGCCTTCTTCCTCGATCCTGACGAGAAGACAGGCAAGGTTTCATTCGACGCCGCCAAGCGCGAGGAGATGCTGAGTAATGAATACGAAGACGTCCTGGTCGGCGAGGTGCGCGAGTTCGTTGAGCTGGTTCATGACGGTGGCAAGGCATCGACGTCGAAATTCGCCGCGATGGAAGCTCGAGCTAGTGACCACGACCAGCGTGTTCGTGGCGCCTACCACCTTAACGGTGCAGGGCAAACCGGTCGCTTCAGTTCATCAGGTGCACAGCTCCATAATTTCATTCGGGCCAGCCTACCTAATATCGAAGATGTGGTTGAAAGCATTCTTCGGGGTGAAGATCCCGAAGCTGTCATTCGCACGGCATCATACGATCGTGATGGTGGTCTCGCTTTCACAGACAAGAAGCGAAGGGAGCGCATCAAGCGGCCCTACAACATCCTCACCATCCTTTCACGATGCCTACGGCCATCGATCATATCCGGGCCTGGGAAGATCCTCGTCTGGCGAGACTGGTCCTCGATAGAAGCGCGCGTGCTGCCCTGGCTCAGTCTGCAGAACTCAGCCTCGCAGGTGCTCGACATCTTCGCCAGCGGCGATGACATCTACAAGCATCAGGCCGCGATGTCGTTCGGTGTCTCATTCGATGACGTCACGGATAGCATGCGCCAGGGCGGCAAGGTGCAGATCCTGTCGTTTGGCTACGGCGGCGGCGCGGGCGCGGGCTTGCGCATGGCGAAGGTGTATGGCCTCGACATCGACCAGCAGACGGCAGAGGACTGGAAAATGGCGTGGCGCCAGACCAATCCCTGGGCGCCGCGCTTCTGGGCCGACCTCGAGGTCGCCGCCTTCCAGGCGGTGCGCGAGAAGGACACCGTCTTCACTGCTGGCCGCATCGAGTATCTCTACACCAAGGACACGCTGTGGTGCATGCTGCCCTCGGGCCGCATGATCGCCTATCCCTTCCCCAAGATCGTGACGCTGAAGGGCCGCTGGGGCCCGGCCGATACCGTGACGGCGATGAAGGGTGCGTTCCATCCCAAGAAAGGCACCAATTACTGGCCGCGCATGAAGCTCTGGGGCGGCATCCAGGCCGAGAACGTGACCCAGGCCGAGGCGGCGTCGATCCTGCGCTATGGCCTGCGCGAGCTGGACGACAACGATTGGCCGATCGTCGTCCACACCCACGACGAGATCGGCTGCGAAGTCGATGAGGATGAAGAGGAGCAGTGCAAGCTGGTGATGGGCGACATCATGAATAATGCGCTGCCCTGCTTCGACGGCCTGCCGCTCGCCAGTGAAGCGTCGTCAGGATTTGCATACGGGAAATAGAGGAGAAGAAACTTGGGCAAGCCTATTCTGGTCGTAGACTTCGACGGTGTAATCCATAGCTACACGTCGAAATGGCAGGATGCCACGATCATCCCGGATCCCCCGGTTCCTGGCGCGCTGCGCTTCCTGCGCGAGGCACTCAGCCATTTCGAGATCCACATCTTCAGCTCGCGATCACACCAAGACGGCGGCATCGGCGCCATGCATCAGTGGCTGTTGAAGAACTCGCTGGCCGATGGGTTCGGCAGTGAATGGCTGCAGCATATCCGATGGCCGCTTGAGAAGCCGCCGGCCAAGATCACGCTCGACGATCGTGCCATCACCTTCACCGGATCCTGGCCCGCGATCTCCGAGCTTATGGCGTTCGAGCCGTGGAACAAATCGGCTGACGGGCGCGGCCATAGTCGCGCCATCCCCAACGTCGACGCGGCGAAGTACATGCATCTCGAGCATCGCACGCTCGAGCTGATGAACAGGGTCCGGTTTCTCCTCGAGGAAACCGAGAAAGCGCTCGACAGTCTGCGGGCCCTGATGCCGATCAAGCTGATCGAGGATGACCAGGGCCGCAAGCGGTACGTGCATCTCGGCGATGAAGACGTGCCGCGGGGACCGACTTTCAAACGGTGATCGATGATGGACGCCTGCTATATGTACGGCAAAGAGGTAGGTGAGGTATTGCTGCCGAAGACATGCTGGGTCTGCGAGCGCACGTTTCCAGCAACCGAACATGTCACGGCTTTTGGCTGCTACGAATGCTTCTCCGTCTGGTACGATGGCGACGATGCACCTGAATCAGTCGACCGAACTTTGCGCCGCGATGTCGGGAATTGGGTGCGAAAAAAGCACGGCCTGCCACCGTTGACATAGGTGGGCCCTTATGCCACCTCTAAGGCATGCGTTGCATTGCTTTAGCCGGCCTGCTGCTGTCCTTGGGATATAGCTCAGTAGCGGCCCAGACCTTGATAGACGACGCCGCCGTGGTGGCCGCTCGAGATGTCCAGGTCTGGGAATGCAACACGCCTGGGGGTCGCGTCATTGATGCTCTCAGGATCGGGATCGATCTGCACCGGAGGCACGCTGTTACATCCGTCCCCGCGGGTAGCATATGTGCCTCAGCAGGAGCGCTCGCTTGGCTGTCCGGTGCCCGTCGGCAGCTGAGCGGGCGTCTTCTCTTTCACGGGCCCACGCCCGAGATGACGCCCAATCTGCGCTGGTCGCTTTTTCTTCTCCTGCTGAATTGGGACGTCCCGCAGTGGATTGTCGAGCGCGTCGTGGCGCTGCATGCCGGCGAATTCTGGGAGCCCGACGCTGAGGCGCGAACGGCTCTAGTTCGACAGTAGATGATAGCGGCCGAAGGCAATGACGTTGCTGTGCCGGCCGTCCTTCATCTCGATCGAGTGTAGATCACGACGACGCTTCTCCTGCAGCCGCGCCAGAAGATCGAACATGCGCTTGGCATACTGATCGAACGTCTCGTAGGGGAGCTTGATGCGTCGGCTCACTTCAACCTCCGATTCATGAAGTCGATCGCCTTGGTGGCGTCCTTGGCGGTATCGACGATGATCGGAAAGAGGTTGAGGAACCGCTCCTGCAACAGCTTCAGGTCTCGCTGATACCGGTCGGCCCGCAATTCTGCCCGAACGAGCAGCCAGATCAAGATGACAATGACCGGGCTCGCTATACCAAAACTCTTTAGGATCTCGCCCGGATCCAGATGTTCCATCGCCACCCCGTGTCATTTTGATGGCGATACCGCAGTGGTGGTGAAAGCATCTCCTCTCCCCATCATCATGTCCAGATGAACCATGTGCCGAGCGCGGTGGGCTGCACGTTGGTGACTGCCGTCGTTGATCCCGACATGCTGTTGCCGCCCGTGCTGGTGACGTTGTGCTGATGGAAGTAATCGGTCGCGGCGCCGCCGCCGCCGTTGGCGAAGACGGTGGTGCCGTTGAAGGCAGTCGACGTGGTGCCAAACACCGTAACGGTGCCTGAGACGCTCACGTTTGCGGCTTCGGTCTGCTGACCGCCTGTGGCACTTACCGTGTTGCCGTCGGGTGATACGGTCGCGCTGGTGAGACGGCCAGCTGCCGTGCCGTTGATGTTGTCGCAGCCCGCGAGCACACGACCCCTGAGGTCAGGCACGTTGAAGGTCGACACACCATCGCCCGGTCCCCAGGTCGTGCCGATCTTGGCGAACAGCGCGGCGAAGGTGACGCGGCTGACGGCCTGTCCGCCACAGGCGATCGAGTTGGCCGGGATGCTTCCCGGAGGTCCCGCGAACCAGCCCACGGTCCCTGTCCAGGGCGAGCCTGGATTGAGTGTGGTGACAGCAAGCGTGCCGAGCGTCGCCGTCCCTGTGACGGACAGGTTGGTGAGGCTGAGCGTATGGCTGCCGAGATTGTAGGTGAGGACGCTGTCGGCCGCGAAACCGCCCGAGCCATTGTTGAACTGGATGTTGCCATTTGCGCCGGCCGGCGCCAGCGACGCGGCCGAGAGGAGCTGCGTGCCGTCCGAGAAATTGATGCCGCCCGTGGTGAACTTGATCGATCCTGCGAGCGTCAGCAGCGAGCCGGCGAAGGGCGTGCCGGTGCCCATCGAGATCTGGCCGCTCGAGCCCGACAGGAAAAGAAGGTTGCTCGGCCCCAGCGTGAGATTGTTGGGGATCGAGACCGTGCTGCCATTGAGCGTGAGCGTCGAACCAGCATTGACGCCCAGCGCCACGTTGCCGGCGATCGAGAGGCCTGTGCCCGAGAGCGTCGTGCCGTCGAAGGTGAGATTGGCCGAGCCCGCCAGCAGGCCGCCCGAATTGAACTGGACCTGGGTGTTGGCGCCGCCCGCGCTCGGCGGCACGTTGACGGCCAGGAACATGCCATTGGCCGAGCCATCGCAGCTCACGATCGCGTTGGCGCCTGACGGGATCACGATCGTGCTGCCGCCCGAGGCCGAGGCGATGCCGACCTGGAACGTGCCAGGAGCGTTGTTGTAGAACACCCACTGTCCGCCGATGCCTGCCGGCACGACATAGGTGAGGTTGCCCGAGGGCGACCCGGTCACGCGGATCGAGAGCGGTTGGTACTGGGTGAGCGTGAGATTGACCGCGCCGGAGAGCCCGGTCGCGTTGAGGTTGGTGACGCCGCCCAGAGCCGTGTCGATGATCGCCCAGTCGGCATTGACCGGCGTATCCCACGTATTCACGAAGGCGTTGTGCGCCGGCTGCTCGATCGATTTGTTGGTGGTGAAAGTCGACATTACGCCCCCGCGGCCTGCCGGGCGACGGCGAGCGCCGTCGCGATCTGGTTGTCATGTTTGTCGAGCAGCGGCTCGGTATGGGCGGCATGATCTTTGCGGATCCGTGCCACTTCGCGCACCATGCGCATGCCGAGATCCTCGGCACCGACGCTGCCACCTCGAGCAAAACCCGTGCGTGTCGCATCTTGCGACGCGTGAGCCGCGATGCCCGCGCGCTGCAGCAGCTCGAGCTTGGAGATCGTCTCGCCGCTCTTCAGCTTAAATGCCTTGGCCAGGAGATCCTGACGAAACGCCGGATCGGTCAACGCACGCTGGTAGATTTCCTGTGTATTGTTGAGACCTTCGACGCGCCACTTGTTGAAAGACCTGAGCGCTTTGTTGGCGACAGCATTCGCGGCAAAGATCCCGATACCATGGATCGGATCATGCGACAGTGCTTCCCACAGAGCGAAGATCCCGAGACCATGGGTCGGCGACTGCGCATGCCCAAGCTGGTACATGCGCTTCTGATTTTCACTCAGTTGCGCGAGCACCTTGTCGGCGTCCTTGCCGAAGATCTCGTTGATCGCCGTCGGGCTGTTCTTGATGAAATTGTCGAGCTGGCCCTTGGGCAGGATTTCGTTGGTGACGTGATCGGCAGCGGCTTGTTGCACGCCTTGCCACGCATCGGGGTTACTGCCGATCTTCGCCTTCAGCGCTTGGATCTGCTTGCCGCTGTCTCGCGCATTGATCAACTGACCGATCGCGCCGGTCACGTCATCGGCATTATCCATCCCCATCAGGCGACCCGCTGCGCCTTGCGTCAGCGCCTTGCGCTGGGCCGCCGCGGCGCTCGAGGCTTGGGCAAGCGCTTCCGTTGCCTGGGCCGCGCTGTCGAACGATTGAGAGAAACCGGGCGAGACCTGATCGATGGCGCCAAGCGCCTTACCGTACTTCCGCTTCCAGGCGTCGAGCTTCTGCTGATTGATCAGACCATCAGCGTCGAGGCTCTCGCGCAAGCGCTGCGAGGCGATCGAGCGTAGGTTCTCGATCGCCTCGGGCGAGTTGTTGGCCTGTAGCCATGCCTGGACGTTCTGCGCCCCGGCATCACCCGGTGCGAAGATCGTTTTACCGGCTTGAGGATTGGCGAAATTGCCGTAAGCGTCGCGCTTCAGTCCTTGACCAACCACACCCGAGCGGTACGTGCCCGCGTAGTCGCCGTATTGCTTGTTGAAGTCGGTGAGCTTGTCGGCGGTGTCGGGTTGGACATTTGGTGCGAGAGGAGTTTCTCCCGCAGTCGGCGCGCCCCCTCCAGGAGGAACCGCGGCAAATGGCCGTTGCTGGCCAGGACGTCCCGTTCGGTTTGGTCGCACCAATCCAACGTAGGATCCTGTACCGGTTTGGGCGGCGGCTGATTGTCGTTGCTGGCGGGCGGCAAGGGTTTCCTCCTGAGTTAGGTCGCCCCGCGCGACAGCTGCCTGCTCCCAGGCATGCTGATTGTCTGCCGCCTTACTGATGGTCTCTTTCACCTTCGCTTTCAAGTCTCTCAGCTCGCGCAACCCATTTTGGTCACCGCTTGTCGCCGCCTGACTGATGGCGCCCGACAGCTCGCGATCGAAGTCCCAGAGTTTATGGAACGGCACGACATCGCCGAACTCCGAAGCTGCCTTGACGTAGGGTGCAGCGGCGTTGGCCTTCACACGTCCCTCGACCTCAGGCAGCAGCTGCTGGGCGTGGTCACGCACTTGTGTCGTGAGCACGTTGAGCTTGCCCTCCGGATCGATCGTCTTAGCCAGCGCATCGAGTTTGACACGCGTATCCTTGCCGGACTGATAAGCGAGGTCCTGCACGCGTTCGTGAAGCTGGTCGAGATTGCCGCCCTGCGGCGCCTTCGCCGCTGCGCTTTCGGCGCCCTGCTGCAAGGCCTGCAGCTGCGCTTCGTGCTGTTGCATGATCTGATCAGCATGATCGGTGAGACCTTGACCGATCGATGTCGGATCTCCAGGCGCGGGCGCGACGCCTGCCCTGGTCGATCGTGCTGCACGCTGAGCGCTGGTGCGGCCGAGCTGCTCAGCCCCGTATCGCAATGCATTGTGCGCCAGGAAAGGCGCACCGACGCCGGCAATGAAACCAGCCTCTGGTCCAGCAGCTTCACCTGCGATGTCTGCAGCGGCGCCGCTCACCGCGCCCAGCGCTGCGCGTGTGCCTGCTTTGGCGAGGCCGCCCGGCACGAGCGCTGAAGTTGCCCCGGCGACCGCCTGTTGCCCGACGCGACCCCAGAAAGTTTCAGGGTTGTAGGCGCCGGTTTTGTCGGTGAGATACTTCTCGACTTCTTCGCTGGTCGGCAGATTGGTGCCCTGCGTGCGTTGATCGATATCGGCCAGCGCCTTGTCGTAGTCTTCGTTGTTGAAGGTATGACGAAGGCCAGCGACGCCTTTCTTGATCAGGCTCTGCACGTCGCCCGGCATGCCCGCGATCCAACTCGCGCCCTTCACGACACCGGTTGCCGCGTTCTTACCCACGCCTGCCAGCGTCGACTCGTTCTGGTCCCGCTCGAGGAACTTGTGCTCGCGCGGCGCCAGCATGTCCTTGGTGACCGGTTGGAAGTCATCGGTCTCTCCAGGCAGCGGCGCGTTCGACGGCGCGGTGGCCGTCGAAGACTTGGCGATCGTCGACATGTCGACGGGCTGGAAGTCGTCCGTCTCCTGTGGCGTCTTGGCGGGGTCTGCCATTACTGCGCCCTCGCCCAGCCGTTACCCATCCAGCGCACCTTCACTGGCTGATCAGCAGGCGCAAACTTGCCCGGCTTGATGTGATAGGTCTCGAGCTGATCAGGCTCGATGACATAGACATGGTTGGGCTTGAGATCTTCGAACTTGGGCGGCGTGGCACCGCGCACGCCAAGATTTGCGTAAGCCTGATCCTGGAAGTGACGAAGATCGTTCTCCTTGTTCTTGGTCCACTCCTGGTTCCAGGCATTGGTGTCGAGCTGCCGGTTCGTGCCCAGCGCTTGCGACAGCTCCTGGCCGTGCTTGTTCTCCCACTGCAGCTGCCCGATCATTTGCGACAGCAAGCGCTTGTTGGCCTCGGGCTGGTACTCTGGGTTGGGCAGCGAGTGCTCGATCTGCTGTCGCAGCGCATCGGTGTTGTGCTCGCCCGCTTCCTGACCTTTGTTGATGATCGCCATGTAGGCGCTCTTCAACATCGTCTGGAACTCAGTCGGGCTCATCGATGCGGTGTCGGGCACCTTGAAGCCGATGCCGCGCAGCTTGCCTGCGATCTCGGCCTTGATCGCATTAAAGTCGCCGGTCTTGTAGTTGGTGAGCGAATCGGTGATGTGGCTGAGGTTCGTCAGCATCTGCTGGCGCGCCGTCACAGCTTTCGACTCATTTTCATTGGTCTGGTCGTTCGCCGTCTGACGACGCTCAGCCGATTGACGTTCGGCGAAACCCGGCACCGGGACCTTCTCGTTGTTCGGTCCAGGTGCCCAACCCTGCTGCGCGTATTGCAAAGTGAGATTACGCGCGCGCGTCATCAATTCAGCCGACTTGGCCGGGTCGTACTGCGCCATGCGCGCGGCATCCTGCGCCAGGAGATCTGGCCGCATCTGCGGGTCGAGCTTCTCGAGGAACTTCGGATCGTTGACGTTCACGATCGGCAGGCCGTCTTTGTCAACGGCAGGCGTGCCGCCGCTGGTCGGTCCTGGCACGACATTGGTGTCGGCCGGCGTCGGATTGGTGGGCGACGGCGCGATTGTCGAGCCGTTGCTTTGAGCAGGCGGTGGCGGGGCGGCTCCTGGTCCTGCGCTGGGTGCCGTAGGAGGCGGTGCCGCTGCTGGAGCACCGGCACCGCTCCCGCCCCCGCTTGGCCCGCCTGTCGGCGGGTTGCTCGTATCGACGGGCATGCGAGCGAGCTGCTCGCGAATGCTGTCGATCGACTTCTGAAGATCCGGCGGCACCGGTTGGCGCGCCATCACAAAACCGGCCGCTCGCTGGCTGAGCTGCGACCACAGGTTCATCAGCTGGCCACGATTGGCGATGTTGATGCGCTGCTGTTCCTGGCCGATGCGCTGCTGGCCCTGGCCTAGGCCCTGTTGCTCCTGTCCGAGCCCCTGCTCTTTATTGGCTTGGCTGAGATAGGTCCCAGCGCCCGCGGCAAGACCTTGGCCGAACGACCCCGCCAGCGTGCGTGAGGGAGACCCCAACATGTTGCCCAGGAACGAGAGGCCCGACATGACCTCCTTCTGATTTCGGTCGAGCCAGCCGCCATGGTCGAAGAAGCCGGCATTGGGGTCACGCGCGGCACGGCCGGTGTAGGGGTCGTATTTCGCGTCCCCGAAGCCGCCTGGAACAGCGCTAGTGCCCGCGAGCTGAGGAGCCGAGGCACGATCGGCAGGCACATTGGCGGCCACCTGCGTGCCACCAGGACCCGGATCTTTTTCGCCCCTGAAGAGAGCCGCGGCGCGTTGGCCATAGCCCAGCAGCTCGGGCGTCATGGCCTTATCGGCAGACTGATTGAAGATGTTCTCGCCGCCGTGCCATGCCAGGAAGGCCTTTTCGGGCGACCCGAACATCTTCGTGTACTGCTTCATCTTGTATTCGAAGATAGCGTCCTGGGCCTTGGGGTCGTTGCGCAGCTCCTCCGGCGTCATGCGCCGCCCCAAAACCTGCTCGGACCAGGGGCCGGCATTGGCGCTGTTGATCTGGTAGCGGCCGATGTCCCAGGTGTTGTTCCAGTTGGGCTTGCTCACCGTGTCGTAGCGACCGGACGCGTTTTCCATCCTCGTGATGGTGCTCCGCATCTTCTCGAGCGTGTCGTTGTCGAGATCCCCGCCCGGCTGGGTGGCGTTTGCCGGGCCTGCGGGGCTCGTAGGAGCGGTTTGCGCCGGAGCAGGCGTAGGCGCAGGGGTGGCCGTCGCAGGCGCTGCAGCGGTCTTTTTCGCCGCGGTCACGGCCGGATTTTCAGCAGGGGCTGCAGGCGGGGTGGACGGCGTGAATTGAGCAGCCCCCAGGCCCGCATCCGGGCTGGTGTCGGCGATCTGGGGTCCAGTCGGGGCTCGAGCAGGTTTCAGGCCCTCGCTGGTGACAGGAGGCGGGGCGTCAGGCTCACGCAGCTGCTGGCGTGTGGCCTCTTGTTCATTGGCCACGATATCGCGAGACCGGCGATCGAGAGCATCCAGGCCACGGGATTTCGGCGCGTTGATAGGAACTGCAGGCTCACGCGCCTGGGGCTTCGGCTCGTCGCCATAGCCCATATCGACGTCCGGTGTGCCGCCGTCGTCGAAACCAGCCCGGCCGCCGCGGCCGAACGGGATCAGACCCCCTGCAAAGCCGTCCAGGCCGGCTGAGGCCAGGGCATCATCGGGTAGATCTTTGGTGTCGCCGCTCACGAGATCGAATAGGGGCGGCTTGCTCGAACCGCTCACCATGCCGGCGAGCCCGCCGAGCTTGCGGCCCACACGCCCGCCGCGCTGAAACAGGGCTACGAGGCTTGCCACGGAGGCCGCGGTCTTGAGCGCGTCGCCGAAGGTGCTACCACCCCCGCCGCTACTGCCGCTCTGGGCAGGCTTGGGCAAAGCATCGGCGGGGTCGTGCGCCATGCTCTTTTGCTCACCGACCAGGGTCGAGGTGTTCGGCTGGTCGGGATCCGGCACGTAGCTGTCGGCGCCGTAGGGCGAGATATCGCCGCCGCCGGCACGCTTGATGCGCCCGCCGCGCTTGGCGAAAAGGTCGCCGAGATCGCCAAGATCGCCCAGGCCACCGCCTGCATCGGCCATATCGACCGGCGGCGCCATGTCGGTGGCGATGTTGGACGAGGCGTCCAGGCCCGAGACCTGTGCCGGAGGTGTGGCGTCAGGCGGCGGGGTCGGCGCGACATTGCCGCTGCCGTTGGGGGCACCACCCGTGTCGGCCGGAGGCGCGGCCTTATCGAGCGCGGTCTTGATCGCGGCTTCGTGGGCGGCCTGATCGCTGGGTTGGAGCGGCGGGATAGACCCGGTGGGCGGCGGGTTCGGTGCTGAGGTGATCGAGCCGGGAGGGGTTGGGCTCGAGGCCGGGGTCGGCACCCCTGAACCGAACTGCTTGCCCACCCAGCGGCCTGCGTCGCCGATATCCTTGCCGGCTTCCTTGAAATTCTTGATATCGCTTGCCGCGTCGCTCGCCGTCTTGAGCGCGCTCTGCATGGTCGACGGCTCTTGCTTGGGCGGCTCGCCGGGCTTGGGCAGCTGGACCGGCGGGCCCTTGATCATCTGCTGGCCGCCCGACGGGGCGAGCTGCATGCCTCGAGGACCGGTGCCGATGCCGCGGGAGTTCACCGCACCGGGATACATTGCCTTCTGGGCAGCCAGGATGGCCGCCATGTCGGGCGAGCCCCCGATCGAGCCGACATCACCGCCTGCGTCGTAGTGCTTGGGCACGAGGCCGCCGTCGGCGCGCTTGATGGCGCCACGGGTGGCCGCGTCATAGTCGACTGTCAGGTAGCCCTGGTCGCGGCCGACCGCCTCGGGGTGTTTCTTCAGCACCTCCTGGGCGATCAGGCCGAGCTGGGTGTGGGGCTGGCCCTTCATGCGATAACGCACGATTGCCTGACCATCATTGGTCTTGCCGATGACGTGGATGTCTTCTTTCAACCGCTCGTCAGAGAAGAAGGCCTGCGGCGAGTAGTTCGTGCCGCTGGTCTGGCCGGTCGAGGTGGTGGTCGAGCCCGAGAGCGCGCCCGTGCCTTCGGCGATGCCCGCCAGGAACTGGGCGACCTGGAACGGGTAGCCCTGCTGCTGCAGGAACTGATTGTAGAGGGCGGTGTCCTGCGCCTGTTGCGTCTGTTGCGCGACGGTGCCGGCGCCGAGCTGCGCCTGACCCTGCGCGAGATAATTCTGCAGGTTCTGGGTGCCGAGCCCCATCTCGGCCTGGGACTGCGTAGCGCCAAGATTGCCGTAGGTGCCGGCCGCCGTGTTACCCTGGCCAAAGAGCGTGTTCCCGGCATTGAGGTATTGCTGTGCCAGACCCAGGCCCTGACCATAGACCTGCTGGCCGAGCCCCTGCACAGCCTGACCCGTGCCGGTTGCTTGGCCGTACACTTGTTGACCAAGCCCTTGTTGCGCTTGGCCGAGCCCGAGCCCTTGCGAAAATTGCTGCTGGCCGAGACCCTGCAGCTGGCTGGCCCCTTGCTGAAGAGCTGCGCGGTTTGCCTGAGCTGCTCCAAGACCAAGCGATTGTTGCTGCTGGGCTGCTGCGAGCGCTTGAGCATAGTTCTGCTGGTACAGGCCCGACAGCGTCTGGCCCATCGCCAGATCCTGCTGGTTCGACAGCGTCGACTTGCCGATCCCGCCGCGATCGGAGCCGAACGAGCCGCTCAGGATCTGATTGCCGGTGAGATCGCGCTGCTGCTGACCGAACTGGTTCTGCATCTGCGCGACGACGGGGTTCACGACGTCGGCGAAGTTCGGCTGCTCGTATTGCTGGATCTGGGACTGGCCGAGCGCGCCTGGATTGACAGCGCCCGTGCCAGCGAGCGCAAGGCCTGTGGCAGCTTGGTTGAGAGGCTGAGCGGCACCGAAACCCTGGTTGAACGACTGGCCAGCGGCAGCATTGTAGGGCGACGCCGCGCCCAGGCCCTGGGCATAGAGGTTGCCGGCCGCAGCGTTATAGGGCTGCGCCTGGGCGCCGGTCTGACCTGTAAGCGCGATCGACTGGTTGCCGAGCCCTGTGCCGTAGGCCTGTCCCTGCTGCAGCGCCGGGTAGGCCGCACCAAAACCTTGATAGAGCGCGCTGCTGGCGGCATTGAAATTGGGCTGCCAGCTCGAGGCCGCACCTGTGATGGTGTTGATGCCGCCCTGCTGGGTCTGATTGACCGGGGCGACGAACTCGCCACCATATTGCTGGAACGGCTGGGCCGCTGCCGCCTGGGCCTGCTCGTTGACCGCGTTGTACCGCGCCAGGACCTCAGGCGGGATCGTCGTCGACGATGAACCGCTCGAGAAATTCTGGGTCGTGCTTGTGCCGCCCTTGCCCCCGCCCACGCTACGTCTCCGCGGTTTCCTCCCTTACCGCTCCTCCGGTGTGGGCATTGATATTGACGCCGGTCTTCGCATTGAACAGGAAGAACGCGCCCGCCTGAGGCATGCCGAGTTGCCGCTCGTACAGCCTGATCTTTCCCTCGGTGCGCTGATTGCTCAGGACGCCGATCAACAGCGGTAGCCCAAGCTGCTGAGCGGACGCCTTGCAAGCGTCGATCAGCATGTGTGCCCGCCGTCCCTTCTTGTGCCTGTAGTGCGGGTGGACGTAAATCCCCCGCTCCTCGAGCACGAGATCTTCAGAATACCAAAGCTCGGTGATGCGCAACAGCGCCGCGGCCTCGAGCGGGCCCTCGTCTGGTCCGATGATCCAGACCATGCCCCGGTCCTTGTGCAGGGCCGGATAGACGTCTTGCAGGATCTTGCGCGGGCTGGGCTGGATGAAGCTGTTCTCGTCGCTCGCCGTCATGGTGAGCGTCATCATGCGATCGACGTCGTCGGGCGTGCCGAGCCGCGGCCGACGGGCCGGGCCTTCATCGAGCACCATACCCTTCTTGCCGTCGAACAGCGGATGATGGGTGCCCCCGTCCATCGTCTCAGCCTTTGAACAGCACCGCGCGTACGGCGCAGTCCTTGGCCTCGAGGAGCTTGCGCAGCGCCGTCGTGCGCTCGGGATTGCGCGGCAAGTCCTTCACGAGCGCGGTCGCCAGTTCACCGAAACGTTGCGACACCTGCTGAAGATGCACAGGCAAATGCGCGTAGTCGAAGAATTGTAGAATGGGTTCATCCATCTTGACCTCGATCGTTATGATTTCGACTGCAGCGTCGGAAATCTCGGCTTCATCGAATGCTGTTTGGTGCTGCAAGTAGGCATCGATCGCAGCTGTAGCCTGTGCCCGAAGATTGTAAGGACCATTGATCGCCAGCATGACGCGACGAATGAGATCCTCGCTGTAAGGATGCGGCATGGATTGCAGCGCGATACCGTCTGACATCAGTCCCTCTTCGGTCCTGGAAGGTTGTCGAGCTTGTTGACGAGCTGCTCGCGGAAATTTTTCACGAAAGCGTCGAGCACACGATGGCCGTGATCGAGATCGCCATTGCCGATCATTTTGACTTCGGCCGGTGAGTAGACGTGCTCGCCGCCTGCAGCAACGATTGGAACTCCTTCGCTGTCTGCGCTTGCATCAGAGGAATTGCTGTCCGCTTGGCCCCCCGATCGATGAGGACTAGGCACACCGTACGGCAGATCCTGCCCCCCGGTGTACGGCAGGCCTTCCGATCGATAGGGCAGACCGGCTTCTCCATAGGGCGTTCCCTTGGTGCGGTTATGGATGGCGAACATCGACTTCGGCAGCTGCGCCGCGATCTTGAAGCCGGCCAGCGTGTTGCCTTCACCCATGCCGCTCACGATGTCAGCAGGTAACACGTAAGAGCCATGAGGCACATGGATTGGCAGATGATCAGTGCGCCCAGCCACCGCAGAATGGATCGGCCCGGTGTGCAGGCGAATGCCGCGAACTCGCTTAGGCAACAGAGCATGGCCACCCTCCGCACGCGCCGCGCGCTTCTTGAATTTCTCGCACCATTTGTCGGGCTCAATCTTGCCCTGGACCTCGGTGCAGACGTGATCGTGATAATGCACGCAGATCCCGCAATGGCTGGACGGCATACCGTCGGAGTAGTGAACGCTCTCCTTGGTCGCTTTGACCTTGCCGCCCTGCGCACGACTGTGCCGCGCTGTGTTCATCGCCGCGGCGATCGCCTGATCGCGCGGATGACCTGAAGCGATCATCTCCTTGATGTTGGAGCTGATCGTCGCCTGCGATTTTCCATGGGCGAGCGGCATCAGGATCCTTTCGTCGCCGCCAGCACGGACCACATCGATGCGGTCTGGATGTGGGTGATAGCAGTCGAGACTTCATAGATCGATGGACCATCTGCCGTCTTGGTCTTCTCTTCCCGGACGCCCTCGAGCACGGTGATCATGGCAGCGGCGAGCGATTTCAGGAGCTGTACGTCGGCGCGCTGACTGGGATTGAAGGAGAGACGCACCGCATCCTTGGCCGTCTGGCTGAGATCGTCGAGATTGACGCTGAGGGTCATGTCGCCTCCTTCGGCTTCAGGACTTCACCCGTGTACATGGTGCGTTTGTCGACGTCACTGCCATGGGTGAAGATGATGTAGGGGTCGTTGCCTGGGCCATGATGCGGCGCATAGGGCCGCTTGCCATCGATCTTGAAGAACTCACAAGCCTCGTGACGCTCGACCAGCAGGCATTGATCGAGTAGCCAGCGCTGCCAGCTGGCGCGATTGTAGGAAGCGGGCGGCACGATCATGTAGTGCTTTACGCGATAATTCTCACCCTCTTCAGGATGGTAGCTGTCGTAGCCGCGTGTCGTGATGATCAGCGTCAAGCCTTCACTACCCTGACCTCGACTGATTATATCGAGACGGAAGGTCCAGCCCGGACGATATTCGAGCGTCTTGACCAGTTCCTCGAGTCGATGGGGGTAATCACCCTTTTGCAAGATGAAGGATTTTTCTGGCAGCCCGTGCATCAGTTCCTCCCGAAGAAGATTGCGACCTTCTCGCTGGTGCCCGCTTTGTAAACACAGCCATTGGCGAAGAGCAAATCGACGGCGTAATAACCCGCGGTCGACGGCAGGGTGAAGATGTCGTTACCCGCCGCGGCGGTGGCGATCGTGGCCGCATCATTCAGGCTGCCGACCGGCGAGCCCGCGGTGATCACCGAGATGCCGCTCACGCGCACGAAGCCGGTGAACACCAGATGGTCGGCTGTGAGCTGGCCGGTGGTCTGGTTGGGCGTACGCTTGGTCAGCTCGGTGACGCCCGCGATCAGCGACTGCGCGATCGACTGCAGCGCCGACAGGATGTTGAGCAGCGTGCCGGCGGGCGCGTTCTGTTGCGGGTTGACGGGCGGTGGCATGAATTATCTCGGCAGTCTCGGGAACGCGATCCCGGATCCTGTCAGGCTGGAGAGAAGCCAAAGCAGGAAGATCAGGAGGATCACGCAGATGATGATATTCTTGATCGGAAACATCGGCGGCCACGCCGGCAGCGGCATGTACCAGACGATCGAGCAGGCAATCCCTACGATCAGGAATGCGACCAGGAGCAGGACGAGAAAGGACATCATGAAAGCCTCCCTATAAAAACTTGCCATCTTGTTGAGCGCGGTAGCGTCCGAGTCCCATGCGCCAGAAGCTGCCGACGTCCTGGCTGAAATACTCGAGCGCGACCAGACGGCCACGAAAGCGCGGCGTGATGTACTTCACGCCCGAATCGATCACGAACGGCCCGAAGGTTGTCTGTTGGTCATTGGGATACTCGGCCACCTGGAAGAAGAGCTGCAGCTGGGCATTAGCGGCGGCGGGCAACTGACCCCAGCGCATGTCGGGCCAGTATTGATCGACGAACATCAGCACGTCAGCTTCGCTCATCGCGAAGTAGCCAGTCTGGAAACCCGAGATCAGGGCCTGTCCATCGGCATCGTTGCTGGTCTCGTGCTGGTAGATGAAGTTGTTGGTTGGGTCGGTGCCGATTGGCGGGCCCAGCACCGACTGATTGATCCAGGCCGAGCGGCCGACATTGGTGCCGGCGTTCGCGGCCATGTCCCAACCGCCGGTCACGACATTGTACTTCACGTAGCTGTCGCACTCGCCATCGGTCGCGTTGACCGACGGGAACATCCACATCACTTCGTTGAAGTAGCTGTTGGTGCAGCAGCGGATGTTGTCGGTGAAGGACGGGTTGAGGTTCTGGAACACGAAGTCCCAGACCGAGCACGGGATCGGCTGTACGCCGTTGCCCGACAGCATGAAGAACTGCGACTGGCTCATCCAGTAGACGACATCGTGCAAGGTGCCGACCGCCTTCTGGGCGATGCAGCCGCAATTCTCGGCGATCTCGTTCCACGAGTAGACGTCGGAGCCGCCGACGAACTGACCTGACCAGACGGCAAGATCGGTGATGAAGATCAGCTGCTGGGCCATCTGTAGCCCGGTGACGATCTTCGAGCCGCGCGGGATGCGGAAAGAGCCGGCGAGGTTCTGCGGCGTCGCCGTCCAGGTGAAGAAGTCATTGGCGTCGCAGTAGCGGATCAGGAGCGGATCCTGGATGCCGGTCGCGGTCGAGCCATAGGCCACGATCTGGCGCTGGGGCATCGCGACAAAGATGCCCTCGTTGGCGACCGGCGCCTGCGGGATCACCACAGCGGTCGGGGTCGTGCCTGTCGGATCCCAGTAGTAGATCGGCCCACCGATGCGGGTCGTGCCGTCGGGTGAACCGAACAGCGTCTTGCGCGGGCTTGCGATCAGGAGCGAGCCCCAGTTGTCGAGCGTCCAGTCATAGTTGACCATCGGCGAGCCCTGGTTCGCCGTCGGCGTCGTGCCCGTGCCATAGCCGCCGATGCCATAACCGCCCGCGCCGTATCCCGAGCCCTGCGGCAGCGCGCCGAAGGCGAGATAGAAATCGTAGCGCGCATTGCCGCCATTGATCGCGGTCGGCCCGGCGCTCGAGCTGGCGGTCTGCTGGGCCAGGATCGTGAAGTTGCTGGCGTCGACGATCTGCTGGACGGTGTAGTCGCCCTGCAAGGTGACGCCGCCCAGGGTGGTCTGGATCATCACCGGGAAATCATCGCCCGGCGACAAGCCGTGGTTGGGCAAGGTGACGGTGACGACGTTGGAGCCCGAGGTCGTGGTGAATTTCTCGACCACGCCGCCAGCCGTCACGTTCGAGGTCGGGAAGATCGGATTGCCGAACTGATCGACCAGCGCGATCTCGAAAGAGTTTGGGCCGACCAGGATGCAGGGATAAAAGCCGAACAGGATGACGCCGCCGACGCTGATATGCGTCTGGATGAACACCGAATCAAAGCTGGTGATGTTCGATCCGGTGTCATCGATGTCGACGATGTTGCTGGCCGTGCTGGTGGTGACCGAGACGGCAGGATTGTCGGCAACGACTCGAGGGGTGATGGTGAGCGATGAGCTGGGTGTCATCACCAGCAAAGGCCCGCCCAAACTTCCGGTGTCGACGCAGCCCGCGGCCAGCCATTTGTTGGCGTTCACATCCTGCCAGCCATGCAGCGCCCGGCAGATCGATGGCAGGGCGTTGGGGAACCAGCGCGTCCAGCCGCCCAACTTCTGAATCAAGGGCTGACCCGTCGTGTCGACCAGGAAGCGGATCAGCTGGCTTGCGCTGATCGCCGCCTGATTGAGCGTCGGCGTCTTCTGGATGTCCGTGGTCGGTAGGAGCTGGACGCTGAAGTGGGGCATCAGGCCGCCTTCGGCATCGGCCCGCGATTGGGCGTCGCCGCGATCGCCGGGCTCTTCGACGTCCAGGCCGGGCCTTCGAATTTCTTGCGTGCCTCCTCGATCATCGTCGAGGCCTTCATCGTCTGGTAGTAGCTCTCCCACGAGGTGGCCATCTGCGGATCGTCCGACATGCGGCCGAAGTTGCGCTGGTAGCCCGAGATGAAGACCATCGAGGCCGCGATGAAGATGTGCGGCAGGTAGAGCGAGATGAAGGTCGTGTTGTTGGTGGCGCTGAGGCTGGCCGGGCGCGTCGTGCCGATGATCTCGAGGCCGTAGGCGAGATTGGGGAACGGCCCGAACAGGAGCTGGAACTGGCCCAATACCGCGACCTTGTTCGGCACGCCATTGTCGGTGTTGTCAGGATGCAGGAACTGCAGCACCTCCTTCGACACAGGCGTGCAGGGATTGCGCTTGCCGAAGTCGGGGTTGGTCGTGCCTGAGGGCGTCAGCACGTTCACGTTCTCAATCGTGACGAAAGTACCTACAGGTACATTCACGGCCTGTCTGAGCGGCATGGTCGAGAACGACGTGTTGGGCTGCTGGTTGGCCAGCATGTCGAGGTCCTGGCAGATCCGAAGCTCGGCATTGTCGATCATGCTCGAGAGGATCGACTGGAAGTTCGGATCAGAGGTCTGGGTGACGGCAAGCGTCGCCATGACCGTCTGGTAGGAATTGTAGTCGAGGCCGACGACCATTAGGGACACGCGCTCCTGAACGCAGCATTGGCATTGCGGACCTGACCGATCGTGGAAGCGGTGTCGTCGTTGCCGTGGAACTTGATGGGCATGAACGGCCGCATAGCCTCACATCCAGCATCGAGCTTCGATGCGCTGGGCCGCGGCGCCTGGGCGGCGCAACTAGCGAGGACGAGCGTTAGGCCCATCAAGATTATCCTCATCGGCACGGATCGCCTCCTGCGAGGGGTCGACCTTTTTCGCCGCCTCGGTGGCGGCTCTCACTCTGCCGAGAGGGTCATCCGCCGGCTTGGGCCGGCGGATGAGCTTCCATAGAAAATCCCCTACCACGCCCAGCAGCGCAAGGAGCTAAGCAGGCATTACTTCCGCTGGGTCGCCGCGTTCGACAGGATCTGACGGGCCTGATCGACCGACATGCCGACCGCCTTGGCGCGTGCCTGGGAGGCGGGGATCACGAGACCGACCGCGGCCTCGATGAACGGGATGATGACCTGGGCGGCGGCCACGATGGTGCTGATCGGCGGCGGCAGCGGGACCGAGCCCAGCGCCGCTAGGATCTTGTTGAAGGTGTCCTCGATCTGCTGGACCAGGGGCGCCGCCGAGGTGTCGCTCCACGAGCCCTGCAGCGAGGAGGCAAAGCCCTTGATGTCGGCGACGTAGGTGCCGATCTGCGCCAGGAGGTCGGATCCAACGATGTTGAGCGGACCCAGATTGGCCAGCATGGTCTCGAGACCATTGGCCAGATTGAGAGCATCGGTGATGCCCTGCTTGAAGTTGGCGCTGAAGGTCGCGCAGCCCGCGAGCGCGGTGCTGCCGAGGAGGAAACTACGACGTAGCATTGGCGCTCTCCGTGTTGCTGCGTACCGTCCAGCAATCGCTGGCATGCTTGACGAGATAGTCGAGGGGCAGCTTGAACCAGCCTCGATCACCCCAGCCCTCACCCCAGGAATTAGGCCCTGAAGCCTGTTCAGCCCGGCGCTGGATCCTGAACACCGACATGGCGTGCTGGCCGACCGGCGTCTGACCCCAGGTCGGCATGGTGATGTTGCCGGTCTCGGCTGCCTCATCGCTCTCGAATTGCGGGTAGACCGGAATACCGATGCAGAACGGTCGGCCGACCATCAGGGCCGTGCACATCGCCGGGACCGTGCTCTCGACCTTGCCGAAGTCGGAGGCGAAGATCCGCGGTGCCTTGAGGGATCTGTCGATCGGCTGCAAGACGTTGCTGTACGGCCAGATTTCCTCCGCTACGACGCCTTGCTGGGCGGCCACGGCCACGACGTCGCGCAGCTGACGGCCGACGTCTGAGGTGTCGCCTTCCAGTTCGCCAGAGAGGGTGTAGAGCCACGCGCGGGACAGGATCGTGGGCGGGAGCCCATTCACGATCATGTTGTACTCGAGCAACTCGGGGACCGCATTGCAGGTGCAGGTGCCGTACAGGCCCTGGTCGAAGATCGGCGGCGCCCATTGCCGGAGATTGAGGTCATCGGGCATCAACGACAGCGGCATGTAACGCGCTGGTGAGAACCACGAGGCCTTGAACTTGGGATCGTCGACGCCCTTGCGATCCGGCTTCCAGCCATAGCCGCGCTTCATGCGACCTTCGCTTGGCTCTCCGTCACAACCTTGGTGACGGTCGGATCGTCGGCCAGTGTCTTCAGGCCGTTCGATGGGGTGTCGGAAATGACGACTTGCTTGACGTCGGGGAGCTGCTGGACGGCATTGACCTTGATCTCTTCGGGTAGCCGGTCGGCGAGACGGTTCAGGGTGTCATTCGACACTCGATCGAGAACAGCCTGCTGTCCTGCATCATCGAGCTTGTCGAAGCTCGCAGCCTTGCCCGTGTCGGTCTGATCCGATGTGCGCTTGATCGCCCCGATGACGAACACACCGAGCGCCGCGGCTGCGACCACGATGCCGGTAACATATCCAACTTGTGCGGAGCCAAGACCGATGGCGCTGAGGAGCCCAGCGAGAAGGCCAATCCCGACCGGCACGTCGAGCAATAGCGACTTGATGACGTCGAGATTGACCTTCATACGCCGCCCCCGCGGAATAGTGCGAGAGCCAATACCAGAAAAAAGCCCTTAGGCCCAGCGGCTGATCTCCTTGGACACGATCGTCCAGTTCTGCATGTACTGGGTGACGGTCGCGGCGCCTGCGGGCGTGTTGTAATACTGCTTGTAGTAGTGGGCTTGCGCGAGCGTGTCGTCGACGGCGGGCAACGGAGCAGCCACCCGGTAGTAATGGATTCGCGCCATCGCGCAGGCGAAATAGAGGTTACCTTCGAGCTGCACCGCGAGAGGTTTCAGCGGCATCGTTAGATTGGTGACGGCGACCAGGAACAGGTCGTTTCGGTCATCTAGCCAATCGAGGTGACTTTGCAGCGTCACAGGCTCCATCTGCCAGATCCCGCGCGCGGGGCCCGAAATCTGGGTGAGCCACGTCCCGCACTCGCTCTCCTGCATCGCCGTGCCGAGCAGCAGCTGCGCTGCCGCGAGGCCTTTGCTGGGAAGATCACTCGGCAGGCTGAGCCGGTTGAGAACCGGATAGATGACGCAATCCAGCAGCTGCTGCGGATTGATCAATGACGCCTCGCACCCGTCTTGCGCGGCGGATCCTTGCTGTCAGCGGCTTTGTCGGGCGAATTGGATCCGGGCGGATCTTCGGACAGCGGCGCCGGAGGCGTGCCGGGCGGCTTGGCATTGGGGCCATAGCCTGCCGCTGCAAGTGCCATGTCGCCCTGGCCGCGGATTGAATCGATCAGCTGCTGGACCTCGACATGCGGCCGTTGGCCAAGGCAGCCCAGGACGTAGTTGATCTGCGCCACCGAAAGCGCGATCGAAATCACATAATCCTGCGGAATAGCGGGTGGGCCCTGCGGCGGCACAGGCGGGGTCGGGTTGGTCATGAAGCCTCCTCGTTCAGGCCATCATGGCCCGAGCTGCACGTAAAATCCAGCCAGCACGGTCGAGCTGCCGCTGGTGCTCGAGATCGTATTGTTGGCCGGGCTCGAGGGATAGATCTTATAACCAATCGACGTGTACTGAGGTGATGTGAACGAAGCGTCGGCCGTGGGCGACATCACGAGGTTCACCACACCGGTCGGCGAATTGATGAAGACAGTGTTGATGCCTACGACAAGGAGCGGCGCGGTGCCGCTGCCTGCGGTGATGGTCTGATTGGCCGGGGTCGTGGCGCCCGAGAGATCGGAAGCATTGACTACGCTTGCCGGTGTGCCCCAGGTGCCGCTCGACTTCGACCAGATGACGGCGAGCGCGTCCTCGGCCTGATTGCCCGACATGACCGAAAGCGTGGTCTCGCTACCGGTCAGCACCTTGAAGAAGAAATTGAAGCGCTGATGTTGTCCGAAACCTGTGCCGGTGTCCGTCGTGCTGAGCTGCGTGAAACCGGACGGCACCACACTGGTCGGCGTCGTCGTGTCATCAGAACAGAGATTGGCGATGACGCAAAAGTCGCCCGCCGCGATACCGAGGCCTGACAGATTGATCGTCGTGCCTGTCGAGCTGACATGGTTCCTGATGGCAATCGTGCGCGTACCACTGAGCTTCGGCGGTCCGATCACGAAAGGCATGTGCGCGGGCTGAACGAGCTTCTTTTCAGGAACGAACAGCCCGTTGCGTGAGACATAGGGGGCTGGGTGCGAGACAGGAAGCGCCAGCGCCGCGATCGTCGAGGCGAGAAGAAACTTCCTCATGTCGAGCTATCGCCGCCCAGCACGTAAGTGTCGGTCGAGCCCTGATAGACCAGCGTCAGCACGCTGTACTGTGCGCGCGTCTTGAGGCCATTGGAGCTATGCAGCGTCGCAGTGCCGCCGACCGTTACCTGCCCGACGCCGATCTGGATGATGTGGCACCAGAAGCCTGCGGTCAGGCCTGTATTTACGGACACAGCGATCGCTGATGCGTTGTTGCAGGTGATCGTCTTGCCGTTGTCGGAATTGACCACGGTGTAGGTCGTGCCGCTCTGGGCATTGACGTTGCCCGAGGTGACGACATGCGTGAGCGCGCTGATCGGCTGGGTGGTCGAGATCCCGCCCGAGGCCCAGGTGCCGGCATCCGGCATCGTGACGGTGCCGGAGAAGGTCGGCGACGCGAGCGGCGCCACGCCGGTCAGCGTATTCGAGGCAAAGGCGATGGTCTTGTTGGTGAGGGTCTGGGCAGCAGCCAGCAGCGCGAACGTATCATTCGCCGCTGGGACATGAACGGTGAAGTTCGACGCGCCGCTGTTGTCGCTGGTGAAGGTCGTCACACCAGTTGAGCTGCCCTTCAACAACAGATCGCTGTTGGTGAAGGTCTGGGCCGCTGTCCAGGTCTGCGCCGTGCCGAGCACGGCCAGTGTGTCGTTGACGGCGGGGAAGGTCAGCGTGAAGTTCGATGCGCCAGCATTGGCGCTGGTGAAGACCGTACCGCCCGTGCTCGAGCCCAGCAGCTTGATGTCGCTGTTGGTGAAGGTCTGCACGGCCGTCCAGGTCTGTGCCGTGCCGAGCACCGCGACCGTGTCGGTCGCGGCCGGAAACGTCAGGGTGAAATTGGACGCACCCGCGTTTGCCGAAGCAAAGGTCGTGAGGCCAGTGGAAGAGCCCTTGAGCAGGATCCCACTCGCGGGGAACGTCTGCGCCGCAGTCCAGGTATTAGCGTGCCCGAGATTGATGTCGAAGGTGAGCGTGCCCGAGCCCGTGATCGGGCTGCCACCGAGCGTCATCGTCGAGCCCGGCGTGCTAGTCGCAACCGACGTGACAGTGCCGGCGCCGGCCGGGGTCGCCCAGGTGCCGTCGCCGCGCCAGAAGGTCGAGCTGGTGGCGCCCGTGCCGCTGTTGAGATTGCCGACTGGCAGATTGCCCGTGACGCCGGTCGTCAGCGACACATTGGTGATGGTGTTGCTAGCGCCACTGATCGTCTTGTTGGTGAGCGTCTGGGTCGCGGCGATTAGCGCCAGCGTATCGGTCGCGGCCGGAACGGTGAGCGTGAAATTCGAGGCGCCGGCATTCGCCGACGACAGCGTCGTGGCGCCCGTGCTCGAGCCCCTGAGCGCGATCGCGTTGAAGGCATAGGTCTGGACCGCGGTCCAGAGATTGGCGTTGGCAAGGTTGATATCGACGTTGATCGTGCCCGACGTCGTCACCGGATTGGTGCCGCCGAGGTTCAAGGTCGAGTTTGGCGTCGCGAGCCCGACGCTGGTGACCGAGCCGCCGGCCGACAGCGCTGTGATCGTGATCGTGCCAGGGCCCGGCGTGACCGAGATGCCCGAGCCTGCCGTCAAGGTGGAGAGGCCCCAGTTGCCAGAGTTGCCGATCAGAAGCTGACCGTTGGCTGGTCCTGATGTGATGCCTGTGCCGCCCAGGCTGATCGGCACGGTCGTGAGCGAGATCGTCGAAGTGCCGGGATTGTAGCTGAGCGGCGCGGTGGCCGTGAGCGCAAGTGAGGAGGGGAAATTGGCCTGGACGTAGGCGCCGATCTGCGCCGCGGTGACGCGCGCATCGGCGCCCTGCTGGACCATCCAGAATTGCTCTGTGCCCGCGAGGCCGACCCCTGCCGGTAGTCCAGGGATATTGTTGAACGCACTCACGTAATAATCTTCCCGTTCACGACCAGGGGCCCGGTGTAGGGCACGCTCGTAAAAGCTCGAGGCACGCCTGGAGATCCAGCGATCGAGGCCGGCACGCTGGGATCCGTGCCAGGATGCGTGTTGAGGCCGCCCGGCGCTTCACCCGTAGGCTGGTTGACCATGATGTTGCCGGTGAGCGTCGTCATGATCTGGCCCGAGATCACGGGGAGTCCCGTGACCGGGTCGATGAAGTTGCCGAGGGTGATCATCATGCCCATCAGGCTTCATCCTCGTCAAAGAACTCTGGCCGAGGATTGCGGATCGGCACGGGATCCGCCGGCAGGATGATGGCTCGCAGCTGCTGTTGCGGCTTGTCGTAGCAGCGCGAGCAGACAAGCAGCTGCTTGTTGATCAGAGCATTGCCCGCCCAATCGAACTGGAAACGCAGACGATCGTGGTTGAACCAGAAGCCGCAGCGATCGCAGACGCCGAAAGCCCTCGGATTGCGGGCACTGGCTCGAGCGCGGCCGGCTTTGGAGGCGTAGCTCATCACATCCTCCAATAACCGCTGAGCTGCGGGCTGATGTAGATGTTCGACGTCTCGACGTCCTGATTCGCAGCAGTGGCGTAGCTCGATTGCGCGAAGACGAGCAGGTCCTTCACCCGAGGCGGGTTCCAGGCGCGCGCCAGCTCGACGGCGTAGGCATCGATGAAAGCGGGCAACCAGCGCGCGGGCATGTCCTCCTGGATGCTGCCGCCCAGCACGCTATCCTGGATCTGGCGCAGCCAGAAATAGACGAGATTGGTGCTCGAGGTGCCGTCAGGCACGTTCCAGACGGTGACGCTGGGATTGATCTGGCGATTATACCAGTAGACCGTCGGACGCCCTTGCGCCTGCTTGTCGGGGTAGGTCGCATACTCCGATCGGCTGATCGGCGTCATGATGAGGTCGGTCGTGATGCCGGTCGGCCCGACGAGCTGGGCGTAGGTGTCGAGCATGACGATACAGCTGGGGTCGATGCTGTAGGTCGCCTGACCCTGCACCCATGGCACCGCGGTTGGGCCGACCACCTTCCACAGGTTCACACCCTTGTTCGACCAGTCGAGGCACACCTTGTTGGCGGCGATCGCGGCGTAAGCCAGATGCTCCTGAATGATCTCGGTGCGACGAATGCCTGCAAGGTTGTAGCAGAACAACGTCATGTCGCCGAGGCTGGGATTGAAGGTGTAGGTACCGCTGGTGGCCATGCTGCACCTAATCCATTGCCGTCAGCGACCAGGACCCCGTGAATACTGTGCCAGGAACGGCGCTATCAGGCAGACCGCGGATGGAGGCGATCGCGCCGACGACGTTGCGCGCCCACATCAGGTTGATGAGATTGTAGCTATCGTCAGCTTGCGTGCCGCTCCCTGTGCCATAGGCTTTGAACATCCGGTCGGTAGCACCGATGTCGATCGTCATGAAGATCGAGATCGGCTTGGCCCCGCCTGTCGTCCCAGACCAATGGATGTTGAAAAAATTGCTGTTGGGGCTCGTCGCTGAATTGGATCCGGCAACAGCAAGGTAGTGGCTGGCGGTATCAGGGCTCGAGCCATCGGCATTGACGGAGGTCTGCCAGTTCAATCCCTGGCCGTCGGCTTGCACGGCATTGCTGGTGTACGAGACCCAGAGCTGGAATTTCGTGTGACCTGCGGGAAACGGGATGACGGGATTGGCCGCGGCCGTGAACGTGCCGTTGGTCGTGCCGCCCCCGCTGCCGCCTCCCAGGCCACCTACAAGGCCATTACCAATCGAGAGGCCCATCAGCGCGGCCCATTGCTATACTGTACGACGGTCATGGTGACCGTGCCGGTGCCGCTGTTGAGCAGGACGCGCACAAAAATCGGCGCGAACATGAAGTTCGTCTGCTGCGTCGTCGTGGCGTTCACGACATTGGTGTCGTTGCTGTTGACCCATGTCATCGAGCCCGCAGCCACCGGGTTGGTCGGCGAATTCGGGTCGTCCATCGTCGACTGGACCGTGTAATTCACGGTGCCGCTGACGTTGACCTGGATCCCGACTAATCCTGGCGCCCACTCATCGAGACGCACCAGCGGGCTGGCCGTGCCGCCCACGGCGTTAGGGCCGACAGAGACGGTCACAGGCCGCATCGCTACCTCGCAGAGAAGAAGAGCCCCCGAAGGGGCCCTCCGTTAATCCGTGGTGTGGTGGCCCTTCGGCGGGGAGCCCGCATGCGCCGAAGAGAGCGGATTGAAGTTCGATCCACCACGCGCCTTGTGCCCCTTGTGCCCGCCCTTGTGAGAGCCGTGAACCTTACCGACGTGATGAGCATGCTTCAGCTCGTGCATCTTTTCATGATGCTTGTGAGCCCGGCCGCCATGTTTGCGCTTGGCGCGCCCACCGTGCTTCTTCTCTTCGGCTTCGTCCTCGACCTTGGCCTGATTGTAGCGCTTGGGCTTGTCCTTCAGGTCCTCTTCGAAGGTCTTCTTACCCGACGGCGGATCGCCGCTCGCGGCGCCGCCAGTCGCATGATGCTTGTGATGCTTGCCCTTCATGGCGGCACTCCTCAGACGATCTGGTAATACTTGACCGCGACCGTCACGTAGCCGTTTGCAGGCTGCCCGACGGACGTGATCGTGATGAACAGGGGCCCTGGTATCGGCGCGGCGACACCGAGCACGGACTGTCCCGACATCGCCGCGAGCTGGGCTGCGGTGAGGGTCGGCGCGATGCGGCCGGTGGCCGCTTTCACGTTCACACCGGACACATAGTCGGTGCCGCCCGATGTGGTACCGATCGACAGCGTCGCGCTTGTGGCGCTATCGAAGGCGGTGAGAACGTCGATGTCGAAAGCGCTCAGCCGACAGCCCGGCGGCACGAAGATCTCGACCTCAGTCTTCAAGCCACCCGTGTTGACCGGCAGATTGACGAACTGCGCCAGACCAACGGTGCCTTGGTTGTAGGGCGCGTTGGGGTCACCCGGATCTTTGTTCGGGCCGAAGTACCCTGGACCCGACCAGTGCGAAGCAGCCATATCAGCTCCTGTTGTCGGTGATAAAATCCGCCTGGGACTTCATCACAGATCAGCTCGTCGGGAAGGTCCCCCAGATCGAACGCCAGTTGTAGTAAGCAAAACTGTAGCGCTCATACCCCTTCACCAGCAGATTGTCGGTGAAGAAATCCACCTGCATGTCGGTCTCGAACGGGATGCGCACCATGTACGACAGGCCGTCGATATTGGTGAGCAGGAACCACGCGAAGAACGACGTGAGGAAGTCGTTGACGATGTAACCCTCGGTTAATCCACCTGCGGTTGTAAAAATTGCGTTCGTATCATTATCGCTTGTACCGGGGCGCAGCTCCGTCTTGGTCAGTCGGATCGCCACAGGCTCCAGCTCGGGCGGGATGACGAGCTTGCGCGCACGCGCGAACTGCTTCAGCCCAGCCTGATCCTTGAAGTTGCGGCGGATCGAGATCATCGCATTGAGCAGCGTCGCCTCGTTGAGGTCGACGTCGGTGCTCGGGCGATTGGCAATCGTGCCACCATCGATCGGATGGTTGGTGGCCATCAAGGCCACGCCGTCGCCGCCGATGTAGGCGTTGTAGACGTTGCCCGTGTTGAGCACGTTCGCGCCGTAGATCTCCTTGGTCTGCTGGAAGCTCTCCATCAGGCCGAGGTTCGACGGGTGGAACTGGCTCTTGTAGAGGTTGTCGTCGATCGCCTTGCGAGTCATCGAGTACCCGAGGCCGATCTCGATGTGCTCTTGATTGTAGATGAAGCGCTCGCCGGCCGCGTTGTCGAACGCGGTCTGGCCGCCTTCGGTCTTCAGCTGGGCGAGGCCGAGGTAGCGCATCTCGGCAGTGCGCTCGAGAGCCATCTTCGACGTGTGGGTCGTGAAGATCTTGTCGTACTGCGTCGGGATCTGCTCGTACTTGCCTTCGATGCCTCGAAGGCCGGGCAGGAGCAGATCGCGGATGGCGGAAAGATTGACGGCCATGGGTCTTGCTCCTGATTACGAGATACCAACCGGCCCGGCGCCGTTGGACCGCATGATCTCGTTGTTGAAACCGACGATGACCCAGTTGAAGGCCGTGGTTGGGTCAGCCCCGTTCGAGCCCGGCGGATCCGTGACGAGATCGACCACGCGGAAGGGGAAGGTGACGGTGGTGCCGAGCGAGTTGAGGAACGCGCCCGACTGCTGGGTGGAGGCGTTGCCCGTGCCGATGGCGAACTGGGCGTATTGCATCAGCGGGCTGCTGGTGAAGCTCGACAGCGAACCGGTGATGTTGAAGGTGGTGGAGTTGCCCTGGACCACGAACTGGGCGTTCGGGTCATCGAGGACATAGGCTTTGACGTCGTTGGTGGCGTCGCTGCCCGGCCAGTAGTTCATCCAGAGCGTGCGCTTCTGGCTGGTCGACAGGTACTGGCAACCCGCGAAGATCCCGGCCAGGGTCGTCGTCCCTGGTGCGCCCTGGGTGATGTACCCGTTGGCGGTGCCGATGACCGGCATGACCGGATCGCCGCGATAGATCGCGGTCGTGTTGCCGGAGGCAATCCGATATTCGTGGGTGGAAAAGCTGCCATCGCCGCCAGAGCCGACGCGATAGCTACGGAAACCGAAGGGGGCGTTCGTGTTCGCCACGATCCACTCCTCACTGAGGAGCATCGTGGCCGCACACCGGGGCGCCTTGATGCAGTAAAGGCTCCACGCCGGGGGAGCCGAACGGGCGGATTTAGCTCAGATCACTTCGTTCTTGTCAACTTTGTGAGTTTCAGCGTTGCGCGCAGGAGCTTCAAAACGCGCGGCGGGGCGCCGTTTTTCTCCCACCGCCAGACCGTGACCCGGTCGACGTCGAGCGATTGCTGAACCGCTCGACGCCATCCGGTGGCACCGTAAAGCTCGATTGCGAGCTGCCGGAACTCGTTCCGGCCTAATGCCATGTTAGCGGGCCTCCACCTCACGCAGGTAAGTGAAAATCCCCTCGGAGAAACCGTCGATATGGATCCACTGCTCACCGTAACCAACGCCGTTCTGCGCCGATGCAACGTTGATCATATAGGCTGAGCCGTGGAACTTCGACGGCATCGCGCCAAGATGCGCCTGCTCATCCGTGATCACCACCAAGCGGTCATAGCGATACTGCTTGTTGGCCTTCGCAAGCGCCTGGGCGAGATAGGTTCCACCATGGCTCTGCGAACCGATGATCGCCTCGACCCCCGCCATCCCGCGCCGAGGCGGCACCTCGACGATGCTGTTGGAGAACGAGCAGATCGTGACGTCGCCGGGGAACACTGCCGCCAGCGTGGCCGCCGCGTCCATGCGGGTCATGTCGGACTTACCCGAGAGCTTCTCCTTCATCGACCCAGACACATCGACCAGGATCAACGTATGCCCACGAAACTCGGGCATCTCGTCAATCGACGCCAGCAATGCCTTGTCGAGATGACGCTCGAAAGTCGGTGCTGCACGCGCCGCCGCGATGTAGCGGAACGGCAGCACCCACTGCGCCCCCTTGCGCGCCTGGATCGCCGCAATCACGAGATCACGATCGACCCCCGCCTCATGCATGTTGCGCAGGTTGCGCAGCAGCGCAAGGTAGCCGAGCTTCTCCTCCTCGAGGAGCCGCGTAAACGTCGCCTTCTTATCCTTCCCGGCCGACAGGTTCGTCTCCCAGGTATCCGGGATCTCCAGGCCCGGCTCACCCTTGAGGCGCAACGAACGGATCGAGAAGCCGCTCTTCAGCTTCTTCGGGAAGAACGTCTTGTTCACCAGCTTGGCGAACATGACCGCCTGCTCGCGATCCTCCGGCTTGGTATGGCTGAGGAAGATCACGTCGCGCAGCTTGACCGGCGTGTCGCGATTGTACTTCGCGAGCTGATAGGCATCGAAGCGCTTGATCGCGGCATTGAGGCCAAGCTTCAGCTGCTTGGACAGCATCCGACGACCGTCGCTCTTCGGATTGAACTTCCAGTACATCGCCACCAGCTCGCTGATCTCGTCGGCGCGCCGCACGACCTGAGCGATCGTGTTGGAGGCGAGATTGCTGAAGCCCTGACCACGGGCGCGCTTGATCAACGTCACCAGCAGAAGCAACGGCACATGGCGCAGCTTGAACTGCACGCGCGCCTGGATGGCCATCGCCGCGAGGTCGCGCGGATCGACCTTCTCGGCCAGACGCTGGATACGCTTGGCGATCTCCTCGCCGTCCTCATAGAACTCATCCTCCCACAGGAGGCAGCTCATGACGGAGCGCTTCAGCTGATCCTTGAAATTGATGGCGACAGCGTGCGCACCCTCATGCGTGCGCAGGTTCGAACGGGCGGCCCAGCCACCCGACACATTGAGCCGAGACATGGTCTTTCTCCTCGTGACAACGACGAAATCGGGCAACAGGGTGAAACGGCAACGTAGGCGCTCTATCCGCTGAGCTACGGATCTCACGACCCGGAGGGATTCGAACCCCCGACCTCCCGCTTACAAGGCGAAGTAACCGTCGCTAACAGCACCGACATTACGCAACGCGAACGCAAGACATCGATATGGGCAACAGACGAAACCGGTATGAAGGTTGGACTCGAACCAACGACCTCCGGGCTATCGACCCGGCGCTCTACCGCTGAGCTACTCGCCCTGTAGTGTGGTGAGCGAAGTAACCGATCTCTGACAGCACCATCTTTACCTCACGCCTGGGCAACAAGCGCTTGCGGTTTGGACCGAAGTCCATCGTTCAACCAATGTACGAAGTAACCGCTTGCAAACAGCACCAAGCCCGGCGCTTGTAGAAGGCTCTGTTGCAATTTGCAACAGCCGATTTCAAAGAAAATGCGGCGCCTGACAGCGCCGCATTCCCTGGCAAGCAAGTCGTCAAACCCGCGCAGTCGGTCTACGCATCGGGCACTATAAGCGGCTCATACCCTCGTTTGACAAGAGGCATGTTCTTGGGGTGCTGGTCGCGCGGGAAATGGCCCGGCGGAGCCGCGCGGATCTGCTCGCTCTTGACCCGCACCTGCTCGATCGCCTTGCGCTGTTCCTTCTTGACCAGGATCTCGTAAACCTCTTCCGGCACTTCCATCAGGATCATGCCGTCGCGCTCGATCGTGATGTAGGGACCACCGGTCGACGGCATCATTTCGGGGTGACGCTCGGCCGGCACCACGGTCCAGCCAGTCTGGGCAATCTTGACCATGTATTGCGGGTCTTCCTTGCCGTAGACCGACTTGCGCCGCCAGAGATACTTCCAACCCTCGGGAATGATCTCGGGCGGGATGTAGTATTTGTCGTCTTCGTCCGAGCCGATGTCGTGCTCGAGGATCTCGGCTGCGCGCAGACGAGCGCGTGCCTTGCTCTCGTCGGCGTCGATCGATTGTCGCCGCGCGGAGCGCTTGATCTCGGGCGCTTGCTCGGCAGCCGGTGGGGGCGGCGGTGGTGTAGCCCGGCGCCCGCGCGGTGCGGGTGTCTGAGCTGCCGCCCCAAGACCTGAGCCCTGAGGCGCCTCGTCCATCGTGGGAACCTGCGGCGCCTGGACGTGAGAGCGCCTTCTGCGACGTTCAGCCATGACTGCTCTCCTCAGTGCATGCGGTTGCGATTGGACGCGCGCGGGCCGATGCGGTCCTCCTTGAGGAGCGCTCGCTTGTTGCGCGCGTATTCCTGCGGCGAAAGGCCAGATGCCTCAGCCATCTCGATCTCGGCCGCACTCAGACGCACCTGTCGACCGGTGTCGCGATCTGCGCCGCCCACACCTCGACCATTACGCGACGGCGGAGCCGCTGCCGGAGGACGATCATCGTCGTCTTCGTCGATGCTCTGCCGGCGACGACCACGCGATGCCGTCGAACGGTTATCGTCGTCCTCATCGTCGTCAGCTCCACCCCCAGAGTTGCCTGTACGGGTGTCCCGATCGAATTTTGGGTCGTCGAGGAGGTCTTCCACCGCTTCGAAATATTCCGGTGAATTGATCGTGGGACGATCCTTGCGCCGGGTCATGACGATGTTGTGGGCCGCGATCACGCGCTGCAGCAGCTCATCGTCGCGATAGTATTCAGGATTGTCCCTGAGCCATTGCTTGGCCGCGGGGTGCATGTCCTTGGTGATCTGCGCAAAGCGGTTCTCGTCGCTCGGATTTTCACCACGCCTGCGCAACGCTTCGCGCTGCTTGGGGGCATTTTCGAGCGCCAGGATCCCATTCTCGATCACGTTGGTGTCGGCGCTATTCTTGATCATCGCCGCCTGGACGTCGGCGATTTTCTGGAAATCACCTTCGGCATGCGCCTGGGCCAGCTCGGCGGTCATCGCTTTTCGCGCTTCCTGGAGTCGCTCCTGCGTGCCTTTGAGCATGTTGAGATCGGCCTGCGTCTTGGCATCGAGCGCTTCGGCGCGGCCACCTTCGGCCTCCGCGACGCGACGCTCGGCCTGCTCGGCCCGCCGATTGGCACGTTCGAGATCTCGCCGCATCTTGGCGAGGTCGTTCGTGTCCTGTTCAGAGATATCGTTGTCCGACGCGTCGTCAGTGTCGGTACCGGCACGCGCCGTGTCTAACGCCTTCTCGACATCTGCCTCGAGCTTCTTGGCGTTGGTCCCGCGACCGGTGTTGCCACGTTGGTCTTGGGTTCTCGGTTCTTTATCGTCGTCATCTGGCAGTGTGATGACCGTGTCCCCGCGGTCTGCCATGTGCCTCCTATCACCAGATCGTATCAGGAGCTGGTATTGCCATGTGAATGCTCTTCTCGTTGACCATGCGGCAGAGCACACCATTCACCTTGAGTGCCCAACCGTCCGAAGCGCGCACCGCTATCCATTGGCCCGGTTCAAGTTTTGCGCCGCGCGATTCATGCTCGTCATTGACCATCGGCCCGACCTTGATGATCAGTCCGACCTTGCCCTGGTACTCGTCTTCGCCCGTGGTGTTGTCGGTGAGATGGATGCCGCCCTTCGTCACCTTCGGCCGCTCGTAGATCGCGTAAAGCACGTAGGTGTTGAAGACATGGATCTTCCCGATGTCGCCCAGCTTCTCGAGCAGCAGCTCGGCCGGATCCTGGTCGTGCTGCATCCGCATACCCATGGGCTTGCGCGTGCCTGCGCGCTTGAGATTGCCCTGCAGATGCGTGCCGGTCTTCGGGAAGGGTGTCACGTTAGCGGCGGCGGTTTTTCTCGGCATCTTCTCCTCGTCCTGCCGTTTGAAGTTCAGAGACGCTCTCGTCGAGTGCCTCGAGTGCATCCTGCAGCCCCTTGATGATGCCGCAGTGGTATTTGTACGCAGCGAAGTCGGGCATCATGCCGTCAGAGACGGAGACGCCTTTCTCATTGATGAGCTTCCTGACCTTGCGCTTGAAATGATCCTCGAGCGCTTCGTTGAAGGTGATTGCGGCCATGCGTTAGGTGGGGCCGCGCCACGAGGAGGCAGCGCGGCCCCTTTCGCGTCGGCCCTCTCGGCATGAGAAGGCGCTGCCGCCGCGAACCATCAAGTCCTCTGGTGCTCGCCATAACGGCGCGCCTTCTCGAGACGCCCGAGGCCGGATCCCGCGCCAGCATGCATCTTGACCATGCCCCCGCGCTTACGGCCCGGCAGGCCGGGTGGCGGCATCGGTGGCTTGCCGCCAGCCATGCTGGGCGGCGGCATGGGTGGACCGCCTGGACCACCCGGAGGTCCGCCCATCCCAGGGGGTGGGCCTGGAGGCGGCCCAGGAGGCGGACCAGGGGGAGGGGTGGGTGGTCGTGTGATAGCGCTGGGCGGCGGCATGGGAGGCATGGCGCCCGGCTGGTTGCCGACATTGATGTTGATCGTGGTCGATCCCTTTTTCTTCGCCCGGCCGCCTTCGGCACGGTGAGCGCGACCGCCTCGAGCTTTGTCGTCGGGGTTTTTCGACATCTCGCGCCAATCGAAATCCTGGCGCCCGCTGCTCTTGGAGACCGTCCCGCCGCCTTCGCGCGCGATGCGACCGCCGGTCGGGCGCGTGCCCTCGACATAGCCATCGCCTGACTTGTTGCCGGTGCGCGCGTGGCCGCCGCGGGCGCGCTTCTCGCGGCAATCACCGACCATCTTGTGGATCAGCTTGCGGTCCTCGGCTTCGTCAGCATGTTTGGCGCGACCGCCCTTGTTCAGGAACGAGCTGTGCTGGACCGGGCCTTCGTTGAAGCGCGCGGAGGGCACGCCGCCATCGACGTAGCCGCCACGGGCTTTCTTGTCCCGTCGCATCGGGCCGCGATCGCCCTGGATCCGACCGCCAGCCTTGTAGATCATCGGCCGCACGCCCTTCAGGGTTTGCGGATTGTAGACCTTCTTGCCGGCATTGAGAGATTCGGGAGGGGACCAGTCGCTCGCATCGACGTGCTGATGCGGATCGGCGGTCGTGAGACGCTTGGCTTTGGCGCGCATGTCGCTGCGCGCCTTCTTCGACATTTCACTCATCTCGTCGCCCCCGCGGCAATCTCGAGTGCTATCTGCAGGGCCGACTTACCAGTTTTTGCCGGTTCAGGATAGGGGGCGACGACGCGTCCCCCATCCTGGCGTGCTACTCGCGGCCCGAAGTCCGATGCGGTCGGTGGCCGTGCGGTGAGGTTTCGGCCTCCTCGCGCGCGTCCTTGTGCTGGCTTTGCTTTCGCAAGCCATGCTTCGAGGTCTTTCTCAAGTTGTGCTCGAGCGCGATCGAGGTGGGCTCGGGGATTTCGTCCGAGTGCTTGCTCCAGCCGGTCGAGATAACCTTTCCCATGGGGATCCTTGCTCCAATCGTTGCGCGCCTTGGTGATCTCTGCTTCGTGACCCAGCAGCCGGATATCATACGGCAGCTGCTGGGCAACACGATGCAAAGGCCCGCCTTCAGCAATAGCCGATTGTAAACTTTGGTGTGTCTTTACGCCACCCTTATCGACCAGCGCCCGGATGCCGCGCTCGCCGGCCGCGGTGGTGATCGGCTGATAGCCCTGGATCAGGCCGCTGGGGTCGGCGGCCATCACTTTTTCCCAGAGATCCTGTAGTTTTTGCGGGTCCTCGAGGTGCTTCGACCCGTGCTCGATGAAGTCGACCGCGAAGCCCTTGGGGTTGGCTGTCACAGGTTTGGCACGATGATGCCAGACCTCGGTCTGGTTCAGGAGATAGCCCAAGGCATTGGCGGCGATATCGGCGCCCTTGTGGGTCGCCAGTGTCTGGCCGACCGCCGCCGGGTTCTGATCACGCTGCCACGCGCCCGTGCCATGCACCAGTTTTTGCAACGGGATGCCGGCGAGGTTGCGCGCATGCTCCATCGCCCGTTCGGTGAGGTGGCGCGTCAGGCCAACCTTGTCCTCGGGCGACAACGCCGCAAAATGTTGGCCGTACTTCTTCGCCCAGGGCGACCCTTCGCCCGGCGCGACCTCGAACGACAACCGACGCAGATTGCGCTCGAGCCCGCTTTCGCTGTCCTCCTCGGCATTGCGCGTGAGCTTGGTCATGCCCATCCAGCCCACGGCCTGGGCCTCGGCGGGGGTCCAGTCCTTGCGCCCCATCCAGCCCACTTCGTTCAGATGCTTGGTGAGCGCGCGTCCCCAGTCGGCCCGGTTTTCGTAGGCGGTGGCCGTTGGTGTGCCTTGCATATCGACCTTGAGCTTCTTGAGGGCTCGCTTGTCGTATCCAAGCCGCTCGAGGTGGTTGAGCAATTCTTTGTCGACCATGCCGGTATCGCGGGCGGTGTGGACATCGACCACGAAGGGGTCGCCACCTTCCGGGTGATTGCCCATCCATGATCGAACACGCTTTCCTTCAGCCGCGTCCACGAAGTCGCCAATTTTCTGACCCACGCCTGCAGTGATCGGTTGATCTTGAAGAACGGCACGCGCGGCCTCCGTCGGGTTGGGCATGCCGCCAGCTTTCCAGAGCCGCTTCGGCATACCGCGATTGATCTGTTCTTGCTGCATCAACACGTTGTGCATCGCGCCGCCCGGCGAGATGTTCTGCTGCGCTACCAGCCACGCATTACGATGCCGACGCGCGAGATCAGGATTGTCGGGGTAGTATTGATTGAACTGGTGGGCGACATCCTTGTACCAGCGCGCCGCCTTGTGGATCTCGTCGGGCGACAGGATGCGCTCATGGCGTTGCTTCCAATCTTCAAAGTTGATGTCGCCGGTCGCGAAGTCAGGCAGGTGGTTGCTGCCGGGCGGCGCCTTGATGATCGTGCGTGGATTGCCAGGGTTACCGACAACCTTGTTCTTGGCCACACGCATCTGGCGCAGGCGCATCCGATTGGCCGCGTCGGCGTCAGGAAACTTCAGGCCGCCGAGATCGGTCGACTGCGGCATCCCCGTCTGGTCGACCTCGTGCCCGATCTCATCGCCCGGTGGGATCTCACCACCGCTGGCATATTTCGCACCTTTGCTGATCAGCTGATGGGCGCGTGCGTGCATGTCGGGCGTCCAGGTCGACGGATGGACATGCGACAGCACATGCATGTGGCGCTGCTCTTCACGCGTCAGTTTCGCGACGCCGCCTTCACCGTACGCGCCGGGCTCGTCGACCGCGCCACCATCGGCATAGACCTCACCCCCTTCGCTGTAGGCCGGCAGGCCCTTCAGAATCGACTCGCGCATCTTGGGCGTGATCTCGAGCTTATGGACTTTCGGTCCAGAAACCACGTGAGACTTGATCCGGTAGAGGTCATCGCGCTTGCGCTTCCAGTTCGCCGCGTTGCGCTCAGCCCATTTCAAGGCTTCAGCATGCGTCTCGAAAGGATTGCTCACAGGCTGGTTATCCTCGACATCATGCACGACGTATCGCTTCTGCGTGCCCAGATCGTGCCCGAACAGATGCACCTTGGCCTCGGGGTCATGCTTCTTCGCCAGCTTCTCGAGCGCGGCTGGCACGATCTTGTCGTAGAAACCCTTCATCCCTTCGCCACCGACATTGAGGTCGAGACCGCTATACTCGCGCTGGAAAGGGCCGTGGCCGGTATTGGTGTGCTGACCGTGATGCTCGCGGATCTTCTGCGCCATCTCCTTGCCGACGGCGTCCTCGAGCTTGTCGTGGAAGACGAGATGGGGTGAGTGCCAATCGCCGCCGTGTTCTTTCATCGCGATGTCGTAGGCCTTGTCACCAGGACGATCGCGCACGTCGAGCGCCTCGAGGCGCTTGGCAAGACTGTACCGCTTCGCCTGTTCCTCGCCGGGTGTGATCAGCAGGTTCTTATGACCGCCCTTCGCGGCTTCCATCAATGCATGCTTGAGACCGAGATCGACCCACTTCGATGTGTTATCGACGTAAGGACCATGCGGTGTTGTTGGACCCCATGTACGAGCAAACTCTTGCGCTAGCTCAGGCGTCGTGAAGCTGATCGACCGTCGTCCACTCGGTGTTTCCGCGTAAAAACCTCCGTCATCTTCCACAATCTTAGGCCCGCCAAAACCGTGCTTTCGCCCTTCTTGCGCCCAGTCGCTTTGCAACTCCTCGAGATGCAGGTCTTTGCCGAGCTTCATCGCCCCAGGATCGCGGTGCGTGCGATCGGACATGCGTAGATGCAGGATGGGGTTGTTGACGTCGTCCCAGTGGCTCGATCGGTAAGGTGCTTCGGTATTGCTTTCAGCCGCATTGCGTCGCTGTGCTTCGTCACGCATGCGTCCATACATACCGTGGAGAACTTCCTGTCCCGTGTGTCGATCAACCAATGGAACGTACGGCCCTTGTTGCGGTACGTGATATCGCTTGACCATTTTTGGCGAGGGTAGGTGCAGCACCTGCTCGCGATAGTTCTTGCCGCCGGGGATCGTGTAGTCGGCATATTTCGGTCCACCCGATCCACCCTCGTCGGGATCATAATCGTAGGTATCGTCGCTGAACTCGTGCGTGCCGAGCTTGGGGAGGTTCTGATGGAAATGTTTCCTCAATTCCTGACGCGTGACGCTGGGCCGGCTGCCGAAGGTTTCGTCGAATTTAGCCTGTTTGATTTCATCGGGCTTGACGCCGCCCTTCAGCAGCATGGCCTTAAACTGAGCTGGCGTGCCCTTCTCCTGCTTGACGCCGCGCAGCGCCTCTGCGGCGGGCGAATAGAGGCCAAGGTCGGTCAGCTCGCGACGGTTCGGGTCAGGCTCCTTGATGTAGGAGGGCGACTGGAGGTTCTGCGACAGCCGCATGGCATCTTCGACGGGATCAGCCATTGGGGAGATCCGCGGCACCCAGGCCTCGCTTCATTTTCTCCTCCTTCTCTTGGCGCTGCACGTCGGCCAGGGCCGGCGTGATCAGGGGCGCCACGAGATGCGCGCTCTCGGGATGCACGGCGAGGTTTTGCGCGGCATCGATCAAGTTCATCTTCTCGGCCGTGATGCCCTTGGCGATCTCGTTGTCGACCTTCCGGCTCTCGAGTGCGGCATCCATCTTGGTCTTCACGATCTTGACCTTGTTGTCGACATCGCTGTTCTGCTGCTCGAGGTTGAGCTTGGCCTGACCCAGGCCCTGGTCGAGCTGGGCCTTTGACATCGCCGCCTGAGCCTTCATCTTGTTGGCATCGACAGCCCCCTGCTTGATCTTCAGCTCCTCCATCGCCTGCATCATCTCGGGCGTCGGCTGGTTTGCCTGATCGTCAGGCTTCATAAACTCCTGCGGGTTGCCCCAGCCCAAGGTGCGGAGAGCCAGCTCATGCAGAGCCTTCATGTCGTAGAGCTGCGGCGCGCCCTGCGCCAGGAGGAACAGCGCGCCCACCTTCGCAATCCGCTGGACCTGCGAAGCCGTGTTCGGGTCCGCCTGGGGTACAAGGTAGAAATTCTCGAGCGCGTCTGTGAAGGTCTTCTGGTCCCAGGGGAGAGCGGGCCGTTTGTTGGTCTCCCAGAAGCTCTCGGGGTGCTCGCGGAAGACCTGGGCCAGGAGCTGAAACTCGCGCGCTTGGCTGGCGTGCAGCCGCTTATGGACGCTGTTCAGGATCTTCTGCGCCTGCTCGATCAGGGCCAGCGTGGTCCCGACCGGGGCATTCTGCTTGCCCTCACCTACCTGCTGCTCGGCTGTCATGCCGACGCGCTGGGTTGTCTCGACGATATTTTTCGCCAGCTCCATCAGCGCCGGCAGGCCCTCGGTTTTGTAGGGCAGCGGCATGACGGCATCGCGCATCGGCATGCCCGCCGTGTCGATCTCGGCGCCGCCGCCCGGCGGGATCCTGAAGATGTTGGTGTTCTGTCGGCCGCCGCCCTTGGCGTAGAGGAAACCGGGGAAGCTCGCGAACATGCCGGCGTCGAGCATCTCGCGCCACGCCGCAGTCACGGCGATCGTGGCATTGGCCAGGATGTGCAGCAGGCCGATGCCATAGAAGCCCATGCCGGGCACGAAGGTGTACTCGATGAAGACGTCCCGTCGCTGTGGGAGCTTGCCTGCCGCCGGCTTGCTGTAGTTGCGCCGGATCGACAGCATCTTCTTCGAGCTGACATCGATCGTCACGACATAGGGCACCGGCAGGCCTGACTCCTTGCCCTTCCAGCGGTGCTCGAGGCCTTTGACGTCGATGTCGGTGTAGCATTCGTAGATCTCGCGATCGCGGTCCTGCGCACGCGTGGTCTGGGTGTCGATGCCCTCGACATCGCGCTTCTTGCGCCGGATTGCATTCTCGACTGGCTCCTGCGGATCGCCGAGATCGACATCGTCGTAGATGCCGAGGATCTGCATGCGTCGCACGGTCGACTGTGTCAGCATCGATCGGTGCGTGATGCGCTTGGCGTCATCGAGCGTGATCGCGGCATTGTTCACGATCAGATCATCGGCATCGACCGATAGGGAGCACGGCCGGTTCAGCAGCGGATCGTAGTAGACTTTCTTGAAGGTCGTCCCGCCGAAGCCCAGGAACAGCAGCATGCGGTCGGTGTCGGCATAGTAGTTCTTGTCGGTGACGGTGAGGAAATGATTGAAGTCTTTCTCGAGCGCATGCGCCAGCTCATCCTCAGCTTTGGGCGTGTTGTTGTTGTCGTCTCGGATCTTGACCGGCCCATCAGTCGGCAGCAGTTCGCTGCGTGCGTTGGCCTGGAACCGCAGCACGGCTTCAAGAAGCAGTGGATGCCGGATGGTCGACTGGCTCTGAACGGAAAGGCCGTCGGGCGAGCCCCCAACGTCGTCTGGGTTCTCCAGTGTCAGCCCGAGCAGGTCGATGCCTGTCTCGCGAGTAGTAATCCAGTCCTGGCGGGATGCCAGATCATCCTGAACGCCGCGCAGGATGTCGTCGACAATTCGGTTCTTCTCGATGTCTTCGATTTTGTCGACAAGGTTGGTGAACCAGCCATGCGGGCTGTCGTCTTCGGCCGAACGCAGGGGTCGGTCATCGGTCGAGATCGTGATCGACCCATCCGAGTGCTCGATGCTCACCACATTGCCGCGCTCGTCGAGGATTTCGTTATCGTCCGAGGCGTTCAGCGGGACGTCGTCTTCATCGTCGTCGATCTGGCTGTTGATCCGCTCGACAAAACGCTGGGCGCTGGGTGAGATCTTGAGGCGGACGCCGGCAGGCTTGAGACCATAAGCGGAGGAGGCAGCCATCAATGCACCTGTTGAAGAATAGGCTTCAAGGTGCCGAGCTTGTCCTCCTCGACAAAGCGTCGGATCCCTTCGTGGGCGGCCAATGTATCAGACGGGGCTTCGATGAAATAGACCCGGCGGGCCTGGAAATGCCAGAACGGCGCAGTGCGCACGATCACCTGCCATTGCCAGCTGCCGCCGCCGATCTGCCGGTCCTGACGATCGACCACGCACATGCAGGGAATGTCCTGCTTGAGAAAATCATGCGTCATGCGCGGGCCCCCGGATAAAGCGGCTTGGGCCGACGCACGTTCTCGTAACGCATCGACCGCTGGATATCGTCGCGGATCTCGGGCGGGCGCGAGAGCAAACCGAGCTGGCGCAAATGGCGCAGCGCTTGACTGGTGGTGTCGACCAGATCGTCGTGCTGCCCGTTGGGGAACGTGCCACATTGACCCATCACTGCTTCGGCCCAGGGGCGCTCCGGCGCAAACACCATGCCCTCTTCAAAAAGATGCTGAACCGAATACAGGCGCGCCACCTTGTCGTTCCCGTGCCCTCCGCGCGAGGCTCCCACATTGTTGAGCTGTGTCGTGAAGCGCGCGTTGCCAAACAGCCGGTGGATTTCCTGTGCTACCGAGTGGCCTGTGGCTTTCGCCTCGATCAGGAGCTTGTCGACACGATACTGCGTGCAGAGCTGTTCGACCTTTACCACGAGAGGATGCAGCTCAAGATAGTCGGTCCAGGAGTAGAGCAGCATGACCTTGGGGATGGTCTTCGGCTGCATCAGCTCAAGCAGCTCGGCCTCGTTGCCATAGACCTGAATGACGTTGCCTTCACGGCGGATCCGACGCGTCGGCAGATTGAGATCGGTCGCTTGGTTGAAGATGCCCCAGATGGTCAATGCCGATGGATCATTGATCGTCTTCTCGGTGTACGCCGTATCGAGCGACGCCAGAATGTAGCTCATCGGTGGGAACTCGAGCGTTTCCGTCGGCCGTCCACGCTCGTCGAACTGCTCACCGCCGGGCGGCCAGACCTGCCACCAATCGCGCTGGATGATGCCGCCGCCCTTGGGCTCGGGGCGCTGCTGCAGCTGGCCCGCGATCCGCCACTTGGTTCGAAGACGCGTCTTGAGGTCCTCTACCGCGCGCCGATTGAAGCGCTGCGGCCAGAGCAACTCGTTCTCCTTGGTCCGGGGATCCCGCCAGCCGATTGAGGTGGTAGCGCAGCGTGCCTTCTCGAACTCCATCGGCAGGACGAGATGCTCCCATTCCTGCTTCTTGTCGTTCTCGAGGATGTGACCGGAGAGATCCTGCTCACCCAGCCGCTGCTGGATGACGATGATGGCGCCGGTCGACGGATCGTTGAGACGGGTTGCCATCGCACCGTCCCACCATTCCTCGTTGGTGGTCTGGATCACCACGTCGGACAGCGCCTCGCGGGCGTTGTTGGGATCGTCGACGATGATGATGTTGCCGCCCTCGCCGGTCACCGCCGCATCGACTGAGGTGATCAGGCTCTCGCCGCCCTTGGTATTGGAGAAGCGGATCTTCATATCCTGGTCGACCGCGATTTGGAAGCGGTCGCCGAACAGGCGCTGGTACCATGTGCCCTTGATCAGGCGGCGGCGCTTGACGCTGTCGCGCAGCGCCAGGGAGTGGGCGTAAGATGCGTGGAGGATGGGAACGCCCGGACCCGAGGTCGGCGACAGATGCGACTGCGCCCACACCCAGGCCGGGAACGCGACGGAGCAGATCGACGACTTCGAGCAGCGCGGCGGGATGTTGATCAGGAGCCGCCGGATCTCGCCATCAGCCACCGCCTCGAGATGCTCACACAAGGCATCGACCACCCAACCATCGGTGAACGGCGCCGGATCGATGAACCTCCAGGCCTTCTTCAGGAAGAAATGCAGGTCCTCTTCACAGTCGCAGCGATCCAGCTCGAGCAGCTGGGACAGGCGATTGACCCGCTTGCCGTCGACGATGACGTACTCGTTCACATAGGCGCCATCTGGCACCGGCCGCCCCCGCGGTTGATCGGGCGGACCATAAAAAGAGCCGGTCGCTTGCGCAACCGGCCTGAAGGATGGGGAGATACCCTCGTCGCTGAATGCACACAGCGAAGAGAACGCGGTCAGTGTAGCCGACTGCGGTTCGGAGCGCTATGCCGCAATCGACCACTGTACCCGCGTAGAGCCTTGAGTCTTACTAGCGGAGCGTCCCTAGTAAAGCTTCACGCGAGCCGTCAGTTGAGACGGGAGATGATCTTCGGCCCCATGTGCGGGGCCTGCCCCTTGATGCGCATGCCGATTTTGATCAGCCCGGTCGGGTCGTCGATGATCCTGATGTCGCCCTGCTGGACGGCCTGGACCTCGACCGGCGAGAGCGTGATCACGTCGAGCGTGCCGAATTTGCGTACGATTGCCGCCATCAAGAGCCGCATCGTGGCGATGGTGCGCGCCTGATCAGCTTCCCGTTGAGACGGCGGGGTTGCCTTCGCTGGTGCCGGGCTCGGGGACGGTCTGAGAGTTGACGGGGCTGGATCCAGCGTCGTCACTTCCCTCGGGCTCACCTTGCGGGTTTTCTTGTGTGGTCGACGAGGCATAGGAACCATCGGACGGAGGGGTTGACGAGCTGACAGGATCGATCGGCTGACGTGAGGCGCGCGCCTTCTCGGCGTGCTCGTGCAGCTCATCGCTGTCGATATCGCCATTGCCCGACATCATGCATTCGGCGGCATCCATCACGGTGCGCATGGCAAGCCCTGGCTCGAGCTGATGCGGCGCTTGGCTTTCCATCCAGGCTTTGGCGTGCTGGCTCACGATCGCGATGGCTTGAGAAAGTTTCATGGTGCTGCTCCTCGCTGCTTCAGAGATTGAACATCGCGCTCGAGAGCGTCAAGCCGCTCGCGCACGAGCTGAAGAAAACCCTTATCGTCCTTCGAGATCTTCCCGCCGTACAGCATCGCCTCGACCGTCGTCAGGCGCGCGTTCAGCAACAGGGCTTCCAGGGCCCATACCCGCTTCTCCAAGGGCTCGAGCCTTAGCAAAATACTCTTGCTGTCCTCCACGACCGGTTTCCTCCAATGACAGCACCCGCTTCTCGAGCTTGCCGAAACGGATCAACCACATCCTGCTAATCGCGTTGTTGTCGTTCTCGAGGTCAAGCACCTCGAGCGTCGAGAAGCGGAACATGCATTTCTCGCACTGCCGACGTCGCTTCTTGCCCTTGTCCTTGTTGAAGCGTGAATCGATGACCCGCGAGATGATATGCCCGCAGCTGGGGCAGGGCACGGCGCCCGCGGTGTCACCGGGCTCGATCACTTCCAGGGCGTCCCGCCCGGCGCATTGATCGCCATCGCCGGCTGGCTGCCGGAGCCGTAGGGCGTGACCCAGGCGTTGCTATTCTGGATCTTGTTCATGCTGCCGCCCGAGTTCAGCACGTACTGCGAGACCTTGCCGCCGGGCGCCTTGGTCTGTCCATCGCTCGACATGTTGCAGCCGCTGAGATTGCTGCCGAAGCTCGAGCCTGGGATGTTGATCAGGCTGAGCCCCGTGTTCTCGCCGTTCACGCCCATCACGGTGCGAATACCCGTATTGGCGAAGATGCCACCGAAGGCGTTGTTGATGAAGCTGCCGCCGAACATGTCGACCGAGTTGGCCTGATCGGGCAGGTTCAGCCCATAGCCTCGATTGCGGCTGAGATTGGTGCCGTACATCATCAAATTCGAGATGACGCCGTTGCTGCCGCCATTGGTCGGCACGTCGGAGATCACCATGCCGTCGCCGTAGTTGTTCTCCGAGATCATGTTGTAGAGCGCCGCCTCGAACACATCGCCGCAAAAGCGAATGCCCTCGAGCCCGCAATACTGGACGCTGAGATTGTCGAAGATGCCCTTGTAGATCGGCCGCCCGCCGCCCGGCGCATTGATTACGATGCCACGCCCGCATTGCTGGCCGATGTAGCCATTGCCGAACACGTAGAGGTTCTTCAGCACGAAGCCGCGGATCGGCGAGCCCGCGGGCGCCTTCGAGGTGTCGAAGGTGATCACGTCCTTGGTAGTGTTGAGGCCGCCGTTCCAGCTGAGGTTGAGGTTGCTGAAATCGCAACCGAACGGCGCGCCGCCGGTGTAGGCCACCGGGATCACGATCGGCGCGGTCACGGTGAAAGCCGGTGTCGACGGGTCGATGATCAAATAACCGCCGCCCGTGCAGACCTTGGTCAGCTGGGTGACCAGATCCTGCAGCGAGGTCGGCTTGTAGAGCCCGCCGCCGCTGGGCGGCGTCGGTGGGATGGGCGGCGTGGGGCCAGCGGGGTAGACCTGGGCGCCGTTCACGTTGACGCTCGCCACCGTGCCCGTGATATCGACCGTGTCTGTCATAGTGCCCCCTTTATCGCCGGCCGGCGCGGATCCTCGTCGCCTTGGAGAAAAACAAACCGGCCGAGTAGCGACGAATGCTCTCGGCCATGCCGCGCATCAGGCCCTTGGGCGTGGCGCGTTGCAGTGCTTCGCTGAACAGCGGCGTCTGGCCCACGCCCTTGTGCTGCATGTTGCGATGCTGTCGACGCGCAAAGCGCGCCAGACTGATCGCATCGATCGGCTTACCCTCGAGCGTGTGCTTGAAAACCCGCGGCACCTTGCGATAGCGACGCTGGTCGTTGTCGTTGCCGGCGCACATCATCGAGGTCTGCTCGCGCATCTCGCGCGCCGTTTCACGGGAAACACCCATCGCCGTATCGCCGGGCGCGAGCTTCGTCTTGAAGCGGCTGCGGGCGTAGGGGAGGTTCACCCGCCGGCCTCGGCCATGCGCTGCTCGAGCGCGCGGTCCTCGGTGTGATGATCATTGCCGTCAAAGCCCACCAGTTCGGCGATCTTCTGCTGACAGCACGGACAGGTCAGACCCTCGACGATCGGAAAGTAGAGCGCGGACGTGCGGCCATCCTGGGACGGGCTGAGATGCACCTGGACGACGCGGCGCTTGGCGCCGCCCTCCGCGATCTTGCGCGCATCGTCGGTTGCCTTCTCGGGATCGAGATAGGCGAAAATCGCGACGTCCGATTTCACGATCGTGTTCATGCGATGGTCCCGTTCTCGTCAAGCCGCACGAAGTGGCGCTTGAGCTTGTGGTCCTCGAGATAGTTCTCGCTGTCGAGCGGGCTGTCGCCCTTCCAGGTGGTCATGATGAGACGCGTGAAGAGCTGGGTGATCAGCGCCACCTCGAGAGCGGTGATGTCGGCCTGAGGCATGAACACGAGCTTGGCGCGGTCGGGCAATTCGAGCGAGATCGGTTTCACGGGATAGCCGGTGAAGACGCCGGGCGTCGGCGCCTGATCAAGATCCTTCTCGGTGACCTTGGTGCCGTAATGGCCAGCCATGTGCCCCATGCTCTCCCCGTGCCGATGCGCGGCGCGGAGGATGCACAAGCGCTAGGGGTCCGTCAATGGGGGTGGTCGTGGGCGCGCCGTCGCGCGGCGTAATCGGGCAAGCCCTTCAGCACCGTGTCGATGCAGTGATCCAGCTCACGCTTGGTGAATTTCTTGCCGACCAGGGCGTACAGCTCGATCGTCAGCTTGATCGAGGTCAGCCTTGCCATGGCGAGCGGTGCATCATCGATCGGCAGATCGTAGAACTTGGTGACCAGATGCTCCAGCTCGCTTACGTCGCGCTTTTGGCCCGTCGATTTCCGGGATTGGCCTTTCGAGTATTTCACGCAGTCTCCTCGCGGGCTCGGTCTGATCTTTTATGCGCAGGCTGTCGAACCTCGGTTGTGCCGGCAGCGGTGTCAAGAGCTGCGCCGCCAGCAGCGTCGCCGCATGCCGCTCCTGCGCCGCCCTCGCGATCGCCGCGCCCTTCTTGGCCTCACCCGATCTCGCGCTTCTCGACATTCATCCTCCGAAAATATTTTCCAATCGCCTCGCCGAGATCGCCGTCACTCGGCGCCGCTAGCTCGGGGCGCGCGACGCGCAGCCAGATCGCCTTCAGGATCTCGCGCGTGCAATCGATCAGCACCTTGTCGCCGCTGTTGGCGATATCCTCGAAATACTTTCGCGCCATCTCGGCATCGCTCGGGATGCTGGCGAACGAGACGGGCTTATGGGTCTCGACCATCAGTGCAGCTTCTTCGGTGGAACAAAGTCGAACAGCTCGCGCGTGATCGTCATCGCTTCCTCCTTGCCGGTCCGGTCGTCGAGCT
>Ga0207674_10000240_pt1 | contig 68544 bp, 68 predicted proteins | sample KBSCornC72_FD_184303 | JGI IMG/M metagenome (GOLD analysis project Ga0207674, IMG submission 184303) | Corn rhizosphere microbial communities from Kellogg Biological Station, Michigan, USA - KBS Corn C7-2 (SPAdes) (version 2) | ecosystem: Host-associated > Plants > Roots > Rhizosphere > Soil ...
TGCCGACCTGGCCTACTCCTACAACGGCCGCTTCGAGCTCGACCGGTCCGACGCCGGCGGCCTGTCCGCCCGCCTCACCCTCCCCCTGGCGACTTGAAGAATGGCGAATGGCGAATGGCCAATGGCGAATAGCCATCTCCCCCTGCTGCTCCCCATTCGCCACTCACCGTTCGCCATTCGCGCCAAAGTCGCGCTTTGACGCACTTTCGCCCGAATCGACGCAATTATCCCAAAAAAGCAACGGGGTCAGACCCCTCGCGGGGATTGCTGCGGGGAGATACTAGGTTCGCCGCGAGGGGTCTGACCCCGATGGGGCTCGGCGCTTACCGGCACACCCTCCGGCGCCGATACGGGGAGTTATCGAAATGTCCAAGCCGTTGGTGGTCGGGGCTCTGGCGATTGCGCTCATGAGCTCATTCAGCCTTGCCGGCTGCTCCAACAAGGAGGAGGCCGGCACCCTGACAGGCGCGGTGGTCGGCGGCGTCATCGGCAACCAGTTCGGCAAGGGTGGCGGCAAGGTCGCCGCCACGTTCGCCGGCGCCGTCATCGGCGGCATCGTCGGCAACTCCATCGGCAAGGACCTCGACGCGCGCGACCGCGAGCTGGCTCGCCAGGCTGAGTACGACGCCTGGGAGCGCGGCACGCCCGGCCGGCCGGTGCGTTGGCGTAACCCCGACAACGGCCGCTACGGCGAGATCGTGCCCGAGGCCTACTACGACCGCGGCGGCTCGCGCTGCCGCGATTTTGTGCACTTCGTCTGGATCGAGGGCCGCAAGCGCGAGATGCGCGGCACCGCCTGCCGCAACCCCGACGGCACCTGGACCCAGGTCGGCTGATTTCCGCCTGCCTCGTCTGACTGCAATCGCAAACAGCCCCGGCCCTGCGGCCGGGGCTGTTTTTCTTTGAGCAAGGTTGGGGCAGGCGCAGACCCAGCACATTCGGCGCACTGACCCACGGATCAACGTCTCTTGATCGGCACCCCGGTTGAAACCGCCGCCAAGGTCGCGGACATTCGGGCGACACTGCGGCGCAGCGGTTGCGCCCAATCCAGCCGGTATACGTCTGTCGCCGGCGTAGAGTGAATGGCGCGGTCGACGGGGGAGCGATGACCAGCCTCAAGGTGAACGGCCAGGCCCGCGCCGTCGATGCCGATCCCGACAAGCCCCTCCTGTGGGTGCTGCGCGAGGATCTGGGCCTCACCGGTTCCAAGTTCGGCTGCGGCATTGGCGCCTGTGGCGCCTGCACCGTCCACGTCAATGGTGAGCCGGTGCGATCCTGCTCGCTTTCACTGGGCGCCGCCGAGGGCGCCGACATCGTCACCATCGAGGGCCTCGGCGCCAGTGCCGGCGTGCCCGACGGCATCCTCCATCCCGTGCAGCGCGCCTGGATCGACGTGCAGGTGCCCCAGTGCGGCTACTGCCAGGCCGGCATGATCATGGCCGCCGCCGCCCTCCTCAAAAGAACGCCGAAGCCCGCCGACGCCGACATCGACGCTGCCATCACCAACCTGTGCCGCTGTGGCACCTATCCCCGCATCCGCCGCGCCATCCGGCGCCTGGCCGACGAGGCGTGAGGGGAGAGGGGGAGCACTGGCGATGCAGCGCAGGACCTTCCTCATCGGCTCGGTGGCCGCCGTGGGCGGCCTGGCGCTCGGCTACCGCGCCTGGGTCAACGCCTTCGACACCCGGGCTGCTGCCCTCGTCACCCGCGACGGCGAAAGCCTTCTCGGCGGCTGGATCAAGATCGGCACGGATGACACCGTCACCGTCTACATCCCCCACGTCGACATGGGCCAGGGCGTCCACACCGCGCTTGCCATGCTGGCCGCCGAGGAGCTGGACGCGGACTGGTCTCGCGTGCGCGCCGAGCGCGCCCCGGCCGACGCCGCCTTCGCCAACCGCTTCCTCGCCGAAGGCTGGGTGCTGCAGAACCTCCGCATGCCGCCCCTCCTGGACGGCGCCGTCGACATGACCTTCGCGGAGGCCGCCCGCCTCTTCGCGCTGCAGGTCACCGGCGGCTCCACCGCCGTGCGCTTCACGGGCCAGGTCGGTATGCGCATCGTCGGCGCCGCCGCCCGCGCCATGCTGATCGAGGCAGCCGCCCGCCGCTGGAATCTCCCCGCGCAACAGCTCTCCACGGCAGCCGGCGTCGTCTCGCACGCCGCCAGCGGACGCAGCGCCCGCTACGGCGAGCTGGCCGCAGAGGCTGCTCGCCTCGGCGTGCCCGCCAGCCCGCCCCTCAAGGCCCGCAAGGACTTCAAGATCGTCGGCACCTCGCCCCCACGACTCGACATCCCCGCCAAGGTCCAGGGCGCGGCCGGCTACGGCATCGACGTTCAGCTCCCCGGCATGCTCTACGCTGCGGTGAAAGCGGCACCCGTTCACGGCGGCCGCCTCGTCGCCGTTGATGCCGCCCCGGCCCTCCGCATGCCCGGCGTGGACCGCGTCGTTCCCCTGCAACAGGCCGTCGCCGTGGTGGCGAGGAGCTACTGGCAGGCGAGCCGCGCGCTGGCGGCCCTGTCGCCCCAGTTTTCAGACGGAGGCCATGGCGCCGTCAGCTCCGCCGGCCTCTTCGCGCAGCAGGACCAGGCCCTCGCCTTCGGCCGCGGCACCTCGGTCCACAGTACCGGCGACGCCGAGGCCGAGCTGCGCCGCACCCCCGGCGGCCGCATCGTCGAGGCCACCTACCGCGTTCCCTTCCTCCACCACGCGGCCATGGAGCCCATCAACGCCACCGCCCAATTCACGCGCGGCCACCTCACCGTCTGGGCCGGCGAGCAGGACGGCCTCGGCAGCAGGGCCGCCCTTGCCAAACGGACCGGGCTCGGCATGGCCGCCATCACGCTCGTGCCCCTGCCCGTGGGTGGCGCCTTCGGCCGCCGCATGGCGCTCGCCGCCGGCCATCTGGAGCAGGTCGCGCGCATCGCCATGGATCTCGCGCCGCATCCGGTGAAAATGATCTGGGGCCGCGAGGAGGATTTCGCACAGGGCACCTACCGCCCCGCCCTCACCACCGCCATGCGCGGCGCCCTCGGCCCCGACGGCCGGCCCACGGCCTGGCGGCAGCTCTACATCGACAACCCGGCCGTCGAGGGCCGCAATCCGGCGCACGCCATCCCCTATCTGGTCCCCAACCAGTCGATCCGCTCCGTCGCCCACGCCTCGCACGTCCGCGTCGGCACGTGGCGCAGCGTGGCCCACTCGCAGCACGGCTTCTACACGGAATCCTTCATCGACGAGCTGGCCCACGCCGCCGGCAAGGACCCGTTCGCCTACCGCCGCGACCTGCTTCCGCAGGGCTCCCGTCACCGCCGCGTCCTGGAGACCGCCGCCGCAAAAGCCGGCTGGGGCGAGCCCCTGCCGCCCGGCGTCGGCCGCGGCATCGCCCTGGTGGAGAGCTTCGGCACCATCGTCGCCCACGTCGTCGAGGCCTCTGCCGGCCCGCGCGGCGCGCCCCGCGTCCACCGCGTCACGGCCGCCGTCGATTGCGGCACCGTGTGCCACCCCGACACCGCCGCTGCCCAGGTCGAGGGCGCCATCGTCATGGGGCTCGGCGCCGCAATTGCCGAGGAGGTCACCATCGAGGCCGGCACGGTGGTGCAGCACAGCTTCCCAGACTATCCACTCCTTACCCTCGCGCAGACCCCGCCCCGCATCGAGGTGCACTTCCTGGAGAGCAACGGTCCCTGGGGCGGCCTCGGCGAGCCCGGTCTGCCTCCCGTCGCCCCCGCGCTGGCCAACGCGATGTTCGCCGCCACCGGCCAACGCCTGCGCACCCTCCCCCTCGCCGCCGCCGCGCGACGCCTTGCCGCCGGATAGGTATTTCCACCTGTCATCCCGGTCGGCGCGATGCGAGCCGCAGGCGAGCGGCGCTTCGAACCGGGACCTCGCGAGGTTCCAGGCGCGGCCCGCTGCCCAAGGTCCGGGATAGCCTCGACTTCGGCTCGGCTGCCGGGATGACGGATATACTTTACTTCGCCCGCGGCGGGTCCTTCACGTTCTCGATCCTGTCGAACTCGGCGTTGCGTGTCCCCTCGCCGGCCTTCTCGACGCGGCGGATGTAGACCGTCTGCACGATGTCGCGCGTCTCCGGGTCGATGGAGATGGGCCCGCGCGGACTCTCCCACTTCATGCCCTTCGCGGCGGCAATCAGGCTCTCGCCGTCGCTCTTGCCGCCGGTCTTCTTCAAGGCCTCGTAGATCAGGTGCATGCCGTCCCAGCCGCCGATCGAATAGATGTTGGGGTTGCGCCCGCCGAACTCGGTCTTGAACGCCTTCACGAACGCCTTGTTCATCTCAGACTGGTGGTTGTGGTCGTAGTGGTAGACCGTGATGATGCCGAGGCCGGCATCGCCCATGCTCGCGCGCGCCTCGTCCTCGGTCAGCTCGCCCTGGCCCAGCACCTTGGTCTTCCTCGGGTCGATGCCGCGCTCGGCCAGCGCCTTGGCGATGGCGGCCGGCTGCGCGCCGCCGGGTATCCAGATGAAGATCGACTCCGACCCTGAGTCCTTGGCCGCCAGCACGAACGCCGAGAAATCAGGATTTGCGACCGGAAATCGCACCGAGCCCACGACAACGCCGCCCGCGTTCTTGAAGCCGCGCTGGAAGGCACCCTCGGCGTCGATGCCGGGGCCGAAATCGGAGACCATGGTGTAAGTCTTGCGGATGCCGCTCTTGTAGGCCCACGTCCCAAATGCCTCCTGCAGCTGCGGGACGGTGAGCGACGTGCGTACCATGTAGGGCGACTTTGTGATGATGATCGAGGTGGCCGCGTTCATGACCACCATGAACTTCTTGGCCTCCGCCGAGACGCTGGCGGCGCCGAGCGCCTCCGGCGTGAGTGTGAAGCCCGCGATGATGTCGACCCCGTCGCGCACCACCAATTCCTGCGCCAGACGCTTGGCCACGTCCGGGTTCGGGCCGCCAGTGTCCCTGCGGATGAGCTCGATCTTCTTGCCGGCGACGGTGTCGCCCTTCTGCTTGATGTAGAGCTTGATGGCGTTGTCCATCTGGGCAGCCGTGTCGGCGAACTGCCCCGAATAGGCCATGATCAGCCCGATCTTGACGGTGTCCTGCGCGCCGACCGGAACAGCCCCGGCCCACATCAGAACGACCACGGCGGCGAGCGTGCTCCGCAGCTTGTGCATGATGTCCTCCCCTGCGTCTTGGCCCTGAACGGGCGAATAGCCCCCAACCCTAGGGTTGCTACGCGCACGGGTCAATTTTTGTGCGCCGACCGGCGGGCCGGCGGCTATGCTTGCCGGCCGCCGCGCACGCGCGCGATTGGAGAGGTGCCGGTGCGGGCCTCCCGATACGAGTCCGGCTCAGGGGAAGGGCGAGATCGCCGATGGGAAAGCTGCAAGGCAAGACGGCCATCGTCACGGGCGGCGCGCACGGGCTCGGCCGCCAGTTCGCGGCCGCCTTGGTGCGCGAGGGGGCCACGGTCGCGGTCCTTGATATCTCCGAGACCGACATGGCGGCGGCCGAGATCGCCGGCCGCGAGGGTAACGGCTGCTTCGGCATCGCCACCGACGTGAGCGACGAGCGCCAGGTGCAGGCGGCCGTCGCCGCCATCCTGGAGCGGACGGGACGCATCGACATTCTCATCAACAACGCCGCCGTGTTCTCAAGCCTGCCCCCCGTGGGTTTCGCCGACATCGACGTGGCCCTGTGGGACAAGGTGATGGCGGTCAACCTGCGCGGCCCCTTCCTGATGGCCAAGCACGCTGTCCCTGCCATGATCGCCCGCAAGTCCGGCAAGATCGTCAACATCGCCTCCGGCACCGCCTACAAGGGCATGCCGCTGATGCTGCACTACGTGACCTCAAAGGGCGGCGTGGTGGCCTTCACGCGCGCCCTCTCCCGCGAGCTCGGCACCCACAACATCTGCGTCAACACGCTGGCCCCGGGGCTGACGCTGAGTGACTCGATCCTCGCCAACAAGGACCACATCGCCTTCGCCCGCGACCGCGTGGTGGCGAGCCGCGCCATCCAGCGCGACGGCCACCCGCAGGACCTCATCGGCGCGCTGATCTTCCTCTGCTCCCCCGACAGCGATTTCATCACCGGCCAGACCATTGCCGTGGACGGCGGCTCGATCAATACATAGGTGTCAGGCCCTCCGGGTCCGCCATCGTTGCTCCAACCGCTGTTCGGCTCATGGCGCCACCTCGTCGAAGGCGCCGCCCGGATCCCCTCTCCCCGCTTGCGGGGAGAGGGCTAGGGTGAGGGGCAGCCGCAAGTGAAACGCTCTCCGCGAGGAGCCCCAAAGTGCCCTCGCCTCGCCGGAGACCCTCCCTTGGGCGCCCATGCAGTTCGACGCCCGCACGGGCATGACGAGGGCGGAAGATGATGGCGCAGGACTGCATGAGGCAGTATGAAGCGGGCATGCCAGGCAACGCCCAACCTCACCTGCTCCAGAACCTCCACCCGGGCGAGATCCTCAGGGAGGAGTTCCTGAAGCCCATGGGCCTGTCGCACACCGCGCTCGCCGACGCGCTTCATGTGCCCCCACGCCGCATCAACGAGATCGTGCTCGGCAAGCGCGCCATCACCGCCGATACGGACCTGCGTCTCGCCCGCTACTTCGGCCTGTCGGAGGGCTTCTTCCTCGGCCTGCAGACCGACTACGAGCTCACGGCCCGCCGCCGCCAGATCGCCGACCAGCTCAAGGCGATCCGGCCAAGGGCGGCGTAATCGGGGTCAGACCCTGCGGGTCTAACCCCATGGCGCTGGTCTACGAATCGTCCGCGTCGCCCGCGCGGCATGACGGAAGGTACTCTGCCGCCTCGTAGTGCGGCCGATAGCGCGCCTCCGGTATGGGATGCCCTGCCTCGCGGGCGGCGGCGAGCCACGCCTCCATCGCCACGCGCACCTCGGCGACGGCTTCCTCCGGCGTGTCCCCGAGCGCCGAGCATGACTTCAGGTCCGGGACGTCGGCGACCCACGCCTCGTCCTCATCAGACCAGAATACGATGATCGCGTAGTGCATGATGAACCGACTCTTACAGCTCGCCCAGCTGTTGCACTTGCTATGGTTTCGCATCGCTACCGCGGGGCTGTACGCTGAGAGGCCTCGTCGCGTTCGGATGCAGGTAGATGCGGTGGCTCCCGCTTGTGCGGTCGTGCCTGAATCCCAGCGCCAGCAACAGGCGCTCGAAGTCGCGGAAGGCGATGACTCCCTGCCCCTCGAAGCCCAACGGTGACACGCCCTAGCGTAGCGGTGGCGATCTCTTTTGAACAGGCGGAAGCGGCGGTGTTCCTGTTCCCGCAAGCGTACGAAGTCGCGGTCTTTTTTGAACAGGTGGCGCCCTCTCTCGGTCCACTGACTTCCATCCGCTCACACCGACTAGGGCAGCAGCAGCAAGGAGGCAGAGCGGCAGGACCACGCCCAAGAGAACGCCGGGGATGCCCTGATGGGTGTAGATGCCGTGCCGTGTGGTCTGGTTGGATATATGCGGGCTCTGGCGATCCGGCGTTTCGGACACAATAAAGATTGGGATGGTGCCGCGTTCATAGGTGACGCGCGCCCGATCATCCCACTGCAATACGGCAAACGGGAGCGCAGCGCCTATCACAACAAGCGCAATTGCCAGCACCAAGAATTCAGGACGACCCCACGTCCGTGGCCAGAACCCCTTGCCTAACGGTCGAACAACGTCTTGCAACGAACGCACCAGGCTGTCGGCCTCTGTGCCGAACTGTTCATGTGTCAGTCGCACTGCCTGACGTTTGGCGAGAGGTCGCAGGGCTTCCGGTAAGGCGTCCTCCTGCAGGACCGTGGCGGAGTCCACCAAGACGGGTACGACACGGACATCTCGCTTCAGTGCGGTTTCCACCTCTAAGCGGACGAAGTCGTGAGGGTCATCGAGCCGCCGAGCACCCGCCTCGTCACGAGCATCGAGCCAATTGGGGCCGATCACAACAAGCATCACATCGCAGGCGGAGACTTGTTCTTCAATGACTTGCACGAAGTCGAGCCCGGGAGCGACGTTGTCTACGTCCATGAAGAGCTGGTGTGGCTCGTAGCTCTGCCGCAGCCGATCCAACAGCCGTCCAGCAGCGTGTCGGCTGTCATCTCGTCGGTAGCTAAGAAAGATACCGCCTGTCATGCCCACCCCCAGCCAACAAAGCAACTATTGGATCGGAAGGGTATCCGGCGCCCTACTCAACGACAAGTAGCGGCGTGTGCTCCCTAGCATCTGTCTGCGGTGATCACTGCGCGCGTGAGTAGACGGTAGTGCTCCTAGCCATGCGTCTTGGGGCGAAAATTTGCCTTGTGTCGAGCCTCTGTCCGTCCTCTTTCATTGATCTGCTCGTCAAGAGATTTTGGGGGTCGCTTAGAGTGCTTGCGATGCCAAGCCCCCTTATCGAAGGGCAAGAGTTTACCGCACTGGTCGCAAAAGAAGCGGTCAGCTGCCATTATCTCTGCATACGTCCACCAAGTAGATCGTTTGCATTCAGGGCAATGCATTGACTGCACCTGTCTATGGAAATCCCTTACCTCTCTGCGTGTGGGCATAGGCTGGTCTCCGTAGCGATGCGAGATGCGCAGTACAAGTCGGGCAAGAGAAACGCACCCAACCCGAAGCGAATCACTCTGCATTGTTGTGTCTTCGCTGCGCTCGACACAACCTACGGCATCACATCCGAAACACCCCCCACCGCGGCTCCGGGATCGGCGCGTTGAGCGCCGCCGACAGCGCCAGCCCCAGCACCCGCCGCGTCTCCTGTGGCGCGATAACGCCGTCGTCCCACAGCCGCGCCGTCGCAAAGTACGGGTGCCCCTCGCGCTCGAACTGGTCGAGGATCGGCTGCTTGAACTGGGCCTCCTCCCCGGCGCTCCACGCCTTGCCCTCGGCCTCGATATTCTCCCGCCGCACCGTCGCCAGCACGCTCGCCGCCTGCGGGCCGCCCATCACGGAGATGCGGGCGTTGGGCCACGTGAACAGAAACCGCGGCCCATAGGCCCGCCCGCACATGGCATAATTCCCCGCCCCGTAGCTCCCGCCGACGATGACGGTGATCTTGGGCACCTGGGCACAGGCCACCGCCGTCACCATCTTGGCGCCGTCCTTGGCGATGCCGCCGGCCTCGGCCGCCTGGCCCACCATGAAGCCGGTGATGTTCTGCAGGAACAAGAGCGGGATACGCCGCTGGCAGGCCAGCTCGATGAAATGCGCCGCCTTCAGCGCCGTCTCGGAATACAAAATCCCGTTATTGGCGAGGACGGCCACCGGATAGCCCTCGATATGGGCGAAGCCCGTCACCAGGGTCTGTGCGTAGTTGGCCTTGAACTCGTCCATCTCGCTCGCATCCACGAGGCGCGCGATGACCTCGCGCGCGTCGTATTGCGTCGTCAGCGCCGCCGGCACCACGCCGTCGAGCTCGGCCGCATCGCAGGCCGGCGGCTTCGGCTGGCGCACGGGTATGTCCACCCGCTTCACCGTGTTGAGGTTGGCGACGATGCCGCGCACGATCTCCAGCGCGTGCTCGTCATTGAGGGCGTAGTGGTCGGCCACGCCGGAGCGGCGCGTATGCACCTCGGCGCCGCCCAGCTCCTCCGCGCTCACCGTCTCGCCGGTGGCGGCCTTCACCAGCGGCGGGCCGCCCAGGAAGATGGTGCCCTGCCGGCGCACGATCACCGACTCGTCCGACATGGCCGGCACGTAGGCGCCGCCCGCCGTGCACGAGCCCATCACGCAGGCGATCTGCGGGATGCCGAGCGAAGACAGCGTGGCCTGGTTGTAGAAGATGCGGCCGAAGTGCTCTCTATCCGGGAACACCTCGGTGTGGTGCGGCAGGTTGGCACCGCCGCTGTCCACCAGGTAGATGCAGGGCAGCCGGTTCTCGCGCGCGATCTCCTGGGCGCGCAGGTGCTTCTTCACCGTCATCGGGAAGTAGGTGCCGCCCTTGACGGTGGCGTCGTTGCAGACGATGACGCACTCCCGCCCCGAGATGCGCCCCACTCCGGTGATGAGCCCGGCGCCGTGGATGTCGCCGCCATAGAGGCCATGCGCCGCCAGCGGCGACAGCTCCAGGAACGGCGAGCCCGGATCGATGAGGCGCAGCACGCGGTCGCGCGGCAGCAGCTTGCCGCGGGCGGCGTGGCGCTCCTTGAGCTTCTCCGGCCCGCCCGACGCGGCCTCGGCGCGCTTCTGGGCGAGATCCGCCAGCAGCGCCCGCATGGCGGCCGCATTGGCCTTGAACTCGTCGGACGCGGTGGAGATGGAGGACTTGATCGTGGGCATCGGCATTCCCGGCGCCTTTTGGCGCAGCTGAGCGGCACGAGGAGTGGCAAGCGCCCGAGGCAGGCAACCGTCTGGTGCGCTATCCCTTACTGAGGCTCATCCTTACCGAGGCGCGCTCGGCGGCACAACACGGGGCCACGGAACGTTTCGACTTCTGACGGGTTTCTGGCGTATCGCCGCAACCATCGGCCGCTTACCCGAAAGCCCGCGTCATGAGCAACACCGTCGCCGCCGTCTTGATCGGTCTCGCTGCACTTCTCGGAGAATGCGGCCTTGCGTCGGCCCAGGACAAGGTCGATGAGAAAGCCACGCAAGAGCTAAAGCAGGTCGACCCGGTGCCGCCGGCGACCGGAAAGACCCTGCCCGAGCAGGCCGGCGCACAGGAGCCGAGCACCAAGGGAAAGGGCCACGATTCGAGCACGGCCGTGTTCGTCAACGGGATGCTTGCTGTTCCGGGTGCAGCCGCCGACGCACAGACCGCTCCCGCGAAATTTTCGGCTCGAAACGCGGAGATCGACAAGCTTCCCACCGTGGCCTTCCGCCTTCGCGGTCTGGCCGATGCCCAGAAGCGCGAGATCTATGGACAACTGCACGGTGGGCCAGGTGGCCTGGCGCTCAGCCCTGCCCATGCCGGGCTCGGCGCCGAGATACCCGCCGATATCGCGCTGCGCGATCTCAAGCCCACGCCTGAGAGCTTGACCGCAAGGTTTCCCGAGTTGCGAGGCAGCGGCTACCTCGTCGAAGGGCCGCATGTGCTCCTCGTCGGCAGCAACAACGTGGTCATCGGCGTCCTGGCCGCGCCATAGGCGCCAGCACGCGCGTCGGCTTCGAGCGCCCCGCTGTCAGCAAAGGGTGTAGCGCCTGACGTCGGGGCTAGGCCTTGGCCCCGCCATCGCCCGCGGCGGGCGGCGGCGCCTCGACCGGCCCACCCGCCGCCTTCCACGCCCCGAAGCCGCCCACGATGTGCGCCACCGGCTTTAGCCCCATGTCCTGGGCGGTCTTGGCGGCGAGCGCCGAGCGCAAGCCACCGGCGCAGAAGAACACGTACTTCTTGTCGGCGCCGAACACCGGCTTGAAGTAGGGGCTCGCCGGGTCGATCCAGAACTCCAGCATGCCGCGCGGGGCGTGGAAGGCGCCCGGCACCTTGCCGTCGCGGGCAAGCTCGCGGATGTCGCGGATATCGACCAGCACCACGTCGTCGCGGCCGGCGAGCTTGACGGCCTCGGCCGCCGCAATCTCCTCGATCTCGCGCTTGGCCGCTTCCACCATCGACATCGCGCTCTTGGTGATCTTCTGCGCCACGCTCCAGTCCTCCAAAGTCGGGGTTTAGGGATCAGGGGGCAGGTTTCGATCCCCTATCCGACACATGAACCTGCCCCTGAAAACCTAATCCCTGAACCTAATCCCTAGAAGCGCCACGTTTTGTTGCCTAGCCTCGCGCAAATCAGATAAGCAGGCCCCATGATCCTCCGCGCCGTCATCCTCTCAGCGCTCTCGCTGCTCGCCGCCTGCGCGGCGGCCATCCCCGGCTATACGCCGCCCGGCTTCAAGGAAAGCAAGATCATCGAGCCCATGCGGGCCGGGGATATGGACGCGGACGGCGTCTACCACATGAGCAACCAGGAGAAGGCCACGGACTGCCAGCATCTGAGGGGCTCGATCGTGATCACCATCAGCCGGATGCGGCACCGGGAAAAGGACGTCGGAACGTCTCCCTTCGCGGTCGGCGCCAACAGCGCCGCCTCCACGGTGTTCGGCGGCTCCGGCCGGGGGCTCGACCGCGACGCCGAGTACCGGCGCGACCGCGCCCGCATCGAGGCCTACAACCGGCATCTCGCGTCGAAGAATTGCCCGACCGTGGACATCACCGCCGAGCTGGCGCGTCCGGCGGAGTAGAGCGGACGAGGAATGGAGCGGACGGGGTCAGACCCGGGTCAGACCCCTGGCACGAGCAGTCGTGGTTAACGCTCACCTCAGCGGGCCAGGGGTCTGACCCCTTCTCACCGGCTCAGAAATTCTGACCCCTTTTCAACGGCTCAGAAGTAGGGCGTCGCGAACTCCAGCTCCTTCGGCTTGATCCTCTTGGCAATGCACCGGGCGGCGGCGAGCCGGCGATCTCGCCCGTCTGGGTGCACCAGGGGAAGTTCCGCATCACCATGAAGATGGTCTCGTAGGTGAAGGACAGCGACGCGCCGGTGAGCAGCAGGTTGTCCACGCCCTTTGGCAGGAAGCTGCGATAGGACACCTCGAAGGTGTGCTTGTGGAACACCAGGATTACTTGTCGGCACTGGCCGCGCGTGCCTTTGTTAGAGCGTCGCCAAAGGCCGCAGCAGATGCACCCAGGCCAGCGAGCGCAACATAGCCCGTGTCGGCGCTCCACTCGAATGTTGCGCCACTGCTCAGACCGATGACGAACGCCTCTCCTGCTTTCAACAGCAAAATTGGCGAACCCGAATCGCCAGCGAGCGGATGGCATTCGTTCAACATCAACCCCGGCTCCGCCGCCACATCTCGCGCAGAACAGCCGCGGTGGACGGACAACATGTAGGGCCGGTGCGTGCCATATCCCGCACGCGCCAATTCGTGGCCGGCCGCCTCTTGCATCAAAGCCAGCCCCGACAGCTTCTTCACCGGCAGCGGTTTGACCGGGAGCGCGTCTTGCAGGCGGATAAGCGCCCAGTCGTACGCTATATGGGCTCTCCGCATGGCCCTGCGTTGGGGAGGCGCGCCCTCGGCAATCCGCAGCTCGGGAGGAACGATCAGTTCCTTCGCCCTCGAATGGCCGAGGAACCTGTCGCGCACCTGCCCGACAACGAAATGGACGTGCTCGGGCTTGACCCAGCGCCCGAGGCGGTAGTCGAACAAGCATTGGCCTGCTGTGAGCACCAGCCGCGGACCGACGAGGGTCCCCGTGCAAAAGCGGCGAGAGACGCTGTCGGCCACATTCACCCGTCCAATGGCCTGCCAAGGCCAGTCTGGCAACTCCTTCGCCAGACGCTCGTCCTGGCCTGAGGGTAGGCTCCCAGAACGCGGTTGGGGCACGCCGAGTGAGAGAAATGGAACCGTGCCCAGAGGGCGGCAATCGGGGGTGAGTCTCAAACCGTCGCAGGGCTCCTGACTGCGAACTGATGCGACGAAGCTTGGTGCGGCTGGCTCCAATGCAACGCCGCCGTTTAGCGTTGTCACAGTGACCTGTGACGGCAGAGGCCCTCGGAACGCTGAGAGCGTCTGATCTTCGGGTGCGCCGAGCGCGGTGACGGCCGGAACGTTGAAGACAATCCGGTCGGCAGGAGATGTCGAAGCATTGGGGTTCGGCATCGCTTCGGTGATCACGGGCGGCGCACTCAGATCAACGGTCGGGTTCGCGCTCACGCTCGTGACCAGACTTGGAGAGCTGGCTGGGATCGAACTCGCAGCCGGGCCGCCCACAGACAGCGCTGGCGCGCCACTCGGACCCTGTATGTAGCTCGGTCCAGAATTCCCAGTCCCGCTTCCACCCGGACCTGGGGCATAGCTGCGACCCGATCCCTGGCTCCCGCTGTATGGACTCGATGGACTCGCGAGCGGCATTGGGCTCGGAGCGTAGTAGCGCGGTGCTGGACCCGGCCCCTGATGGCCCCCGGATCTTCCGGATGAGTTTCCCGACGGACCTGGGTCCGCGCTGGCCCCTGCGCCCCAAGCAATGCCCAGGGCTGCCACTGCAATCTGTGCCGTACGGCTGCGCAGGTGTGTGAGCATGTTCCCCCCCGGCGCACGGGTCGGCCGTAGAAAGCGCTCGCCCCGACCCGTCCTCGGTCGCTGATCAGCGATTTCCGTCTTGCCGATGTGCTGCTGATCCCACTTTGAACGACGCGATTATAGTTTCACGGCCTCGGCTTGAGAAAGGTACGAACGGCCCACAGACGGTCTAGGCCAAACGTCCCAACATCCATCGCGAACCAGCTGTCGCACTGCAAAATCTCGATCGTGTGCGACCCAGCCTGCCTTCGCCGCGAGTGTGCCGTGTTCGGCCGTGCCAAGGTCGACCACCACGGCGCGCGTGCCGCGGCGGCGCTATGGCCCTACGGCCCCGGCAGCAGCGACCCGATGCGGCCCGTCAGGTAGTAGGCCACGAGCCCCACGTACTCACGCATGACGATATCGACCCGCCTCAGGCCTTCCGGCACCGAGCCGTACACCCGTGTGATGTCCAGCGGGCGCGGCGCGCGGTAGTCGACCGGCCAGGCGTCGACCGTGAAGCCGGCACGCCGGAAGCAGCCGATGGCCCGCGGCATGTGCCAGGCCGAGGTGACGAGCAGCCAGCGCTGGCCGGGCGCGGGCTTCACGATCTCCGCGCTGAGAACCGCGTTCTCATGGGTGTTGCGCGACTTGCTCTCCAGCGTGATCCTGTCCTCGGCGATTCCCAGCGCCGCGAACAGGCGCCCTGCCTCCTCGGCCTCCGGCGCCTCCACCGTCAGCAGCCGGCCCGACCCGCCGGAGAAGACGATGCGGGCCGCCGGCAGGCGCCGCGCCAGCGCGACGGCCTCGGTATACCTCTCGGCAGCCTCGTTGAGTCCCGCCAGCTCCGGCGTCCCCGCGGCGTGGCCGTCCTCGCCGCCGCCAAGCACGATGATGCCGGCGATGGACGGCCCCACGCGGTCGAGGTCGGGGCGCTGGAAGCGGGCCTCCAGAGGCTGGATCAGCGCATCCCCGAGCGGCGCGACCCCGCAGATGGCGAGCGCCAGCCCGCCGGCCCAAGCGAGGCGGCGCCCGAGCCGGCACCACCGGGTGGCGGAAAGCGCCGTGCCCGCCAGCACCGCAGCCACCATCAGCGTGGAGGGCTGCAGCACGAACCACAGCACTTTCGCCAATATGAAGAACATGCCCCCGCTTCCCCTTCTCTCCCACCCGCAATGGAACGCCCCGGAACGCCCCCGGGAGCCCTATCGACCGCGTCTGACGGCGCCCCTCGGAACGCAAGGGCTGCGGCTGTCGCATGCCTCCGTGGCGGATCGACGGCTGTCCCGGCCGGATGGGCGCACGTCCGCGCTCCCGCCGAGGCTCCCCTCGCGCCTCAATCCACGAACGCCCTGTCCAGGTTCCTGGCGCGGTCGACGTTGAGCGCACGCTCGCGCAAGCGCAGGCCCTGGAGTCGGGCGGAGGTGAGGTCGGCGTCGGCGAGGTCGGCCCCGGAGACGTCGGCGCCCCGCAGATCGGCGCCGCCGAGCTCGCTGCCGGTAAGGCGGGCGCCCTTGAGGCTCGCGTCCCGCAGCGAGGCGAACTCCAGGACGGCGCGAGACAGGTTGGCGCCGTCGAGGCTGGCGCCGTCGAGCCGGGCCGAGCGCAGCACGCCGCGTATCAGGCCCATGGACTGGTTCTTCATGTCGGCCGAGAGGTCAGCACCGTCGAGGCGCGCGCCCCTGAGGCTCGCCCGCGACAGGTCGGCGGTGATGCGGGCGCCCGTCAGATCGGCGCCGTCGAGCTTCGCGCCCATGAGCTGTGCCGCGAACAGGCTCGCCGCGCGCAGGCTGGCGCCGGAGAGGTCGGCTTCGAGCGCCCAGACCTGGTCAAGGTTGACGCCGTCGAGATTGGCGCCGGTCAGCCTGGCGCCGTTGAGGCGCGCCGACTGCAGCCTGGCGCGCCTGAGATCGAGCCCCGACAGGTCGAGGCGGTTGAGGCGCCTGCCCGAGAGGTCCACCGTGCCGGCCGGCCCGGCCCCCGCGAGGGCGGCCTCGACCTCGGCCCGCGTCATGTCGGCCTTGGTAAATTCCTCTGATGCAAGGTCGAGGAAGCGCAGCATGTCCTGCGGTGCAGCAGCCGGCGCTCCGGCAAGCGCCAGCGCGGATGCGGCCAGAAAGGCCCTCATGCGACGGCCGCGCACCATGGCGCGTCCCTCCCAAGAAAATGAGCTTCCGCCTTTCCGGCTACCCGGAGCGGCGCATCAGATGTCCTGCCGATTCGACGGCCCGCAGCGCCAGCGCACGATGCGCCATTCCGGGTGCTCCTCGCTCCACTGCGCCACATGCGGCGGCGCCGTCATCATGCAGCGTACGGCGGAGGCATACTCGGAGGACAGGGGGATGGTCTGGTCGCGGCAGACGCCGGGATTGCTGAGGAGACAGGCGGAAATGATGATGGCGATCATGGGCTCTCCTTTCGCCATGCGCGCAGCCCCGGCGGACCGCCGGAGAGACGCGCCCATGGGTGCGCCACAGAACCTGTCCGACTTCGAGCCCGCGTAACGGGTCCGGAGGGCGCATTAAGCATATCCTCAGCATACCCGGCCCGCTTGCACACGCAAAGACGGCTGACGGACAATTTGCCGAGAGCACGGCAGGGGCGCCCGCGCCCGTCGCGTTTACCTTGTACCGACGGCTTTGAGGCGAACATGGTGTATCCAACATGGTGTATATCGGTGGGTGTGGTGGTGGTAAACGTCCCATTAGGGAGGCCTGGAATGACGCGCAGTGCCCAGCTTTTCATTGCCCAGGCTCTTGCTGCGCTTGCGCTTGCGGTCGGCAGCGCGAGCGCAGCCGGGCCTGCCAACGACTATCCGACAGTGGTGCGGGCCGATTACGTGTTCGGCTGCATGCAGGTGAACGGGCAGACCCGCGAGGCGCTGGAGAAATGCTCCTGCTCGATCGATGTGATCGCCTCGCTCCTTCCCTTCGACCAGTACGAGGAGGCCGAGACCATCATGCGGGTGCGCCAGCGGCCCGGCGAGAAGGGGGCGCTGTTCCTCATCCCGGTCCTGCGGGCCAAGGTCCAGGACTTGAAGCGGGCGCAGGTGGAGGCCGAGCTGCGCTGCTTCTGAGGCGGCCAATACGCCTTATGCTGCATTGCGCTCAAACAACCTCGCTCGTGCGAATACGGTTATCGTACTGTTTACCGAAGGCAAGTGCCCTGTCAGTCCGCTGGCGTTTTAACTTGCAGTTGCCTGAGAAGGGTGCCTACACTCCCCGCCGGTAGCACCCGTCGAGGAACGGCCAGTGATCGGAAGTCACAGCGTTCCGTTCGTGAGCCCTGGACGTGGCCGGGAGCTGGGGGCTCGGCTGCAGCCTGTGGATAGTCGCTACCACCCAAAAAACAACGCAACACTCAAGGAGTGGACCCCATGCGCAGATTTGCACTGGCAGGTGCAGCGCTGGCCCTGATCGCATATGCGGTCCCGGGGGCAGCAAGCGATGACGTGCTCAAACAGACCGCAAACCCCGCGCAGTGGGCACTGCAGACGGGCGACTACGCGAACCACCGTTTTTCCAAGCTGAACCAGATCACCCGCGACAACGTCAAGAACCTCAAGGTCGCTTGGACGTTTTCCACCGGCGTGCTGCGCGGGCATGAAGGCTCGCCCCTGGTGATCGGCGACACCATGTATGTGCACACGCCGTTCCCCAACATCGTCTACGCCCTCGACCTCAACGACGAGGGCAGGATCATCTGGAAGTACGAGCCCAAGCAGGATCCCTCTGTCATCCCCGTGATGTGCTGCGATACGGTCTATCGCGGCGTGGCGTACGCGGATAACACCATCTATCTGCACCAGGCCGACACCACGCTCGTGGCGCTCGACGCGAAGACCGGCAAGGAGAAGTGGAAGGCCGTCAACGGCGACCCGAAGAAGGGCGAGACCAACACGGCCACCGTGCTGCCGGTGAAGGATAAGATCATCGTCGGCATCTCCGGCGCTGAGTTCGGCGTGCGTGGCCATGTGACGGCCTACGACGCCAAGACCGGCAAGCGCCTGTGGCGCGCCTACTCGGTGGGGCCCGACAACGAGTTGCTGGTGGACCCGGAGAAGACCATGTCGCTCGGTAAGCCGATCGGCAAGGACTCATCGGCCAAGACCTGGACCGGCGACCAGTGGAAGATCGGCGGCGGCACCACCTGGGGCTGGATGTCCTACGATCCGGACACCAACCTCTTCTACTACGGCACCGCCAACCCCTCGACCTGGAACCCGGTGCAGCGCGCCGGCCCTGACGGCAAGCCCATCGACCAGAAGTGGACCATGTCGCTGTTCGCCCGCGACCCTGACACGGGCATGGCGAAGTGGATCTACCAGATGACGCCGTTCGATGAGTGGGACTACGACGGCATCAACGAGAACATCCTGGCAGACATCGACGTGGGCGGCCAGAAGCGCAAGACCCTGGTCCACTTCGACCGCAACGGCCTCGGCTACACGCTTGACCGTGTCACCGGTGAGCTTCTCGTGGCGGCCAAGTACGATCCGGCGGTGAACTGGACCTCCGGCGTCGTCATGGACAAGAACAGCCCGCAGTACGGGCGCCCGCAGGTCGTGGCCAAATACTCGACCTTCCAGAACGGCCAGGACGTGAACACCAAGGGCGTCTGCCCTGCGGCGCTCGGCAGCAAGGACCAGCAGCCCGCGGCCTTCTCGCCACGGACCAACCTGTTCTATGTGCCGACCAACCACGTCTGCATGGACTACGAGCCGTTCAAGGTGTCGTATACGGCCGGCCAGCCCTACGTGGGGGCCACCCTGTCGATGTTCCCGGCGCCGGGCAGCCACGGCGGCATGGGCAACTTCATCGCCTGGGACGCCGGCAAGGGCAAGATCGCGTGGTCCAACCCGGAGAAGTTCTCCGTGTGGTCCGGTGCCCTTGCCACGGACGGCGGGGTGGTCTTCTACGGCACGCTTGAAGGCTACCTGAAGGCGGTGGACGAGAAGGACGGCAAGGAGCTGTACCGCTTCAAGACACCGTCGGGCATCATCGGCAACGTCATGACCTACACGCACAAGGGCAAGCAGTACGTGGCCGTGCTGTCCGGCGTCGGCGGCTGGGCCGGGATCGGTCTGGCGGCGGGCCTGACCAACCCGACCGACGGACTGGGCGCCGTGGGCGGCTACGCCGCCCTGCGCGACTACACCGCGCTCGGTGGCACGCTCACCGTGTTCACGCTGCCGTAGCGGCGGCGCAAGCTCGCGGATCGGCGCACGGCCAAGTGCGCCGATCCGCTTCAGCATCCCATCAACAACTTCGACACCTGTCCCGGGGGTGCGTGTGAAACGAACCGAGCCCTTGCTGTTTGTCGTTGTCGCGCTCGGTCTCCTGCTGGCGCTCCAGGCGGCGGCCCAAACGGCCGACAAGACCGCCAAGAAGGAGAAGGACGGCAAGTGGGAGACCGCGGACGGCACGCCCACGTACAACATCGGCCCTGACGGCACCGTCGACTGGTACACCTACTCGGGCTTCCGGCGTTATCATTCCGAGTGCCACGTCTGCCACGGCCCCGACGGCGAGGGCTCCACCTACGCACCCGCCCTGGTGCAGTCGATGAAGACCATGAGCTATCCGGACTTCCTGCAGATCGTCGCCAGCGGCCGCCAGGACGTGAACCCCGCCCAGCAGAACGTGATGCCGGCGCTCGGCGATAATCCCAACGTGATGTGCTACATCGACGACATCTACGTCTACCTCAAGGCGCGCTCCGAGGGCGGCCTGGCGCGCGGGCGCCCGCCCAAGCGCGCCGATAAGCCCGCAGCTGCCGACAAGCATGAGAAGGCCTGCTTTGGCACCAAGTAGAACCGCCGGAGCGATGCGGATCGCCGCGGCGTTGCTGGGCATCGCCGTCGGGACCCTGACGGCCCCGCCTGCGCGCGCCGCCGAGGGACACCGCAGCGACCTCGTCAACCGCCTCTCTCTGCGGGTGTGCGCCGACCCAGCCAACATGCCGTTCTCCAACGAGAAGGGCGAGGGCTTCGAGAACAAGATCGCCGAGATCGTGGCCGCCGAGTTGAACGTCCCCATCGAGTACCTCTGGTTCCCGCAGGCCACGGGCTTCATCCGCCAGACGCTGTTCTCCAAGCGCTGCGACGTGGTGATGGGCTACGCCCAGGGCGACGAATTGGTGCTCAACACCAACGCCTACTACCGCTCCGCCTATACGCTCGTCTATCGCAAGGGCGCCGGGCTCGACGGCGTCGACCATCTCGCCGACGCGCGCCTCAAGGACAAGCGCATCGGCCTCATCGCGGGCACCCCTCCCGCCAGCATCATGCTCACCCTCGGCCTGATGGGACGTGCCAAGCCCTATCCGCTGATGGTGGACCGCCGCTACGACTCGCCCGCCGAGCGCATGATCGCCGACATCCGCTCCGGCGAGATCGATGCCGGGGTGCTCTGGGGCCCGATTGCGGGCTATTTCGCCGCCAAGGGCGGCGAGCCGCTCGCTGTCGTGCCGCTCTTGAAGGAGACCACCGGCCCGCGGCTCGCCTACCGCATCACCTTCGGCGTGCGCCCGGGCGAGGACGACTGGAAGCGCGAGCTCAACGCTCTCATCGCCAAGCTGCAGGGCAAGCTCGACGCCGTGCTTCTCCAATACGGCGTGCCGCTCCTGGACGAGCAGGACCACCCAATTACAACCCAGCGGCAGTGACCGCCACCCGTCATCCCGGTCGGGGCGAAGCGAGCCGCAGGCGAGCTGCGCTCCGAACCGGGATTTCGGGAGGTGCACCTCGCCTCGCAAGGTCCCGGATAGCCTCGCCTTAGGCTCGGCTTCCGGGATGACGGGTACCGTCAATCCTTCATGCGCGCGCGGATCTCGCGGGCCAGCTCGAACAGGCGCTGCTCGATCATGACAGGCACCTCGCAGGCCAGCGGCAGCGACTGCTGGCGCTCCGTGAACACGCGCACATCCCAGTTGTAGCGGTCCTCGGCGCCGGTCAGATCGGCGCGCGCCTTCTCGTCCTTCTCCGCCTTCTCCCTGAGCTGGCGGATCGCCTCGCCCTGGCGCTGGATCTGCTCCGCCCGCGCCTTCTGGCGCTTCTGGAAGCGCTCGATGCCGCTCAGCACCACCGCCCGGTCGGCGTTGACCGTCTTGAGAAGCCCCGCGAACAGCTGCTTGAGCGCCTCGTCGCGCTTGTCCTTCGGCTGGGCGGCGGCGAAGCTCTCGATGGCCGCCGTAGCCTCCTCCATCGGCACGCGGCGGCTCGACAGCGCCGGGATCAGCTTCACGATCTCCGCATTGTCGCGCCACGCCTCCTCGTCATCGACCACCGGGCCGTCCCACATCTGCGCCGAGGTCAGCACTGCAATCTTGTGCTGGATGCACGGCCAGTCCGCGTTCGGGTCACGCACGCCCGGCTCGGCCGCCACGGCCGCCCCGAGCATCGTGAGGAGCGCCACGGCAACCGTTGCAATTGAGCGAGGTACACGCCGCAAGGAAGGGGAACCCCGTCGCAGGCTGCGGAAAGCAATCATGTCACCCTCCTCCTCTGCCGGGCTCGCCGCGGCGGGCGAGCAGGCCTTTCGAGGGGTTGTAGGCGAACACCGCCGCCGCCAGGAACGCCGCCGTGAAGCCCACCACCACGGCCAGCGAGACCGGCTCAAGCTGCCCATAGAGCGCGAAGCGGATCAGCTCCACGGCGTAGGTGAACGGGTTAGCGCCGCAGATCTCGTAGAGCAGCGGGCTCGACTCCTTGATGCGCCACAGCGGATAGAGCGCCGAGGAGGCGAAGAACATCGGGAAGATCACGAAGTTCATCACGCCCGCGAAGTTCTCCAGCTGCCGGATCACCGACGACATGAAGAGCGCCAGCGCCCCCAGCATCAGCCCGGACAGCACGAGCGCCGGCAGCACCGCGAGGTAGCCGATGGGCGGCGGCTCCACCTCCCAGAAGTAGGCGATGAGGAGGAACGCGTAGGCCTGCAGCAGCGCCACCGCGACCCCGCCCATCAGCTTGGAGAGAAGCAGGAACGAGCGCGGGAACGGGCTCACCAGCAGCGTGCGCATGGTGCCGGTCTCGCGGTCGTGCACCATGGAGAGCGAAGTCTGCATGGCGTTGAACAGCAGCACCATGGCGACCAGGCCCGGCGTCACGAACACCTCGTAGAGCACGTAGGTTTCGTACGGCGGGATGATCGACACGCCCAGCACCTGGCGGAATCCCGCCGCGAAGATGAAGAGCCACACCAGCGGCCGCACCAGCGCCGCCAGGAACCGCTCGCGCTGGTGCAGGAAGCGTAGCACCTCGCGCCACACGATGCCGTTAAAGCAGGCGAGATAGCCCGCCAGATCGAGACGGCCTGGCCTGGCACCGGTGGCTGTGGTGGCCGTCATGCCCTCGCCTCCGTCGCCCGCGCATCCTCGGTGACGCGCATGAACGCGCCGCGCAGGCTGCCCTCCTGCGCAAGGTCCAGCAGGTCCGGCACCGGCCCGGCGAACCGCACGCGCCCCTTGTGCAGCAGCACCACGCGGTCGTCGTCGGCCACCTCGTCCACCAGGTGCGTGGCCCACAGCACGCCCACGCCCCGCTCCTTCACCAGCCCGCGCACGATGGCAAGCGCGCTCTCGCGCGAGGCCACGTCGAGGCCGACGGTCGCCTCGTCGAGCAGCAGGCAGGCCGGATCGTGCAGCAGAGCCCGCGCGATCTCCACCCGCCGCGACTGCCCGCCCGACAGCGTCCGCACCCGTGCCCCGGCGCGATCGGCGAGGCCCACCTTGTCGAGCGCCTCGAGCGCCCGGCGGCGGCCCTCGGGCCGGCCGATGCCGTGCAGCGCCGCGTGATACGCGAGGTTCTGCAGCACCGTGAGGTCGGCATCGAGGCTGCGGCTCTGGAACACCACGCCCAGCTGCCGCAAAGCAGCCGCCGGCTGCCGGCGCACGTCATGGCCCAGGATGCGGATCTCGCCCGTCACGTTGTCGAAGAGCCGGGTGATGAGCGCGAACAGCGTCGATTTGCCGGCCCCGTTCGGCCCCAGCAGCACCACGAAGCCGCCGCGCGGCACCCTTAGCGACACGTCGTCGAGCGCCGGCACCGGCCCGAAGCGGTGGCTCACGCCCCGCACCAGCAGCGCATCGGTCTCTGCATTGAACGACTGTGGCGGGACGGGCTTCATCACTTCACAATGAACTTGCCGGCCATGCCCTTCCCTTCGAGCCCCCTGCACGCCCACGGATACTCGCCGGGCCTGATCGGCACGAAGAAGATCTCCGCCTCACCCTCGCGCTCCATCTCGATCTCGTAGACATGGCTGGCCTTGATCTCCACGTGCGCCACCTCGACCTTGCGCAACCAGATGTAGTTGGAGAACGTGGGCGCCTCCCAGGCGCACTCCTTCTGCCCGGTGGACTTGAGCTTGAGGCGGTACGCCTTGCCGGTGACGAGCGTATAGTCCTTCTGCGAGACACCGTAGCCGGCCTCGCCCAGGCCCAGCACCAGGTCGGGCAGCTTCTCGGGCTTCTGCGCGAGATATCCCTCGGCCCGCGCCGGCCCCGGCAGGGCAAGCACGGCGGCAACGAAAGGGCTGAGCATACGAAACATGCGCGGCTCCTCCAGAAGAGGCGAATGGCGAGTGGCGAATGGCGAATGGGGCGACCGCAACGGCAGAAGCCCCACTCCCAATTCGCCATCCTCTATTCGCCATTCACCATTCGCTATTCGCCCAATTCAGAACGGGGCCACCACGACCCCCCAGGGATAACGCCCGACCTTGATCGAGCGCACGACGCGCAATCTCTGCACGTCTATCACGGACACGTCGTTGGACGTACCGTTGGTGGTGAACAGCAGCTTCTCGTCGGGCGTGAACGCGAGCTGCCACACGCGCTGGCCTACCAGCAGATAGCGCTCCACCTTGAACGTCGCGGTGTCCACCACGGCAACCCGGTTGGCCGGCCCGAGCGCCACGAACGCGCGCTTGCCGTCCTTGGTGATCCTCACGCCCACAGGCTGGACGGCGTCCTGGTTGACGCCAGGGATCTGGAATTCGACCTTGCCCAGGGTCTTGCGCGTGCGGGGATCGATCACCGTCACCGTGCCGCCGATCTCGGCGCTCACCCACACCTGGCCGCCGTCGGCCCTGAACTCGGCCACGCGCGGCCGGCTGTCCACCAGCACGTTGTCGATGGTGGTGTTGGTGGCGGTGTCGATGAAGTGCGCCATGTTCGTCGTTTCCGACGTGTTGACGAGCAGCTTGCCGTCCGGGCTCAGCCCCAGGCCCTCGGGCTCGACGCCGACCGGGATCTCGGCCAAAACCTTGCCGGTCTGGATGTCCACCACGGTGACGAGGTTGTCATCCTCGTTGGCGATGTAGAGCGGGTTGCCGGAGGGGTGCAGGATGAACAGCTCCGGGTCCGGCCCCGAGGGCAGCGCCTTCACATACTCCATGGTGCGGGCGTCGAACACCTGTACGTGGTTGTCGTCGCTGGCGCAGATCAGCAGCCACTTGTTGTCCTTGGTGAGGGTCACCCCGCGCGGCCTCTGCCCCACCTTCACCGTCTTCACCACCTCCATCTTCTCGCTGTCGAGCACGGTGACGGTGTTGTCCTTCTCATTGGTCACGTACACGGTGTAGGCGCCCGCCGGCACAGCAAGGACCACCCAGGCGGCCAATGCCAGCCCAATCGCCACACCGCCCAATCGCTTCCCCACCGTCACCTCCGTCGGCCCACCGCCCCGCCCTATTGCCTTACCGGCCTGCTGCGCTGCTGTCTTCACGGCGCATACGCCTTGCAGCCGCTCTCCGGCTTGTCTACGCCCAGCGTATCGAGCTCGGAGAACTGGTGCAGGAATCCGGGCTGCGGCGAGACGGTCACCGGCAGCTTCGCCGTGCCGACCAGGATCGGCTGCCGCAGTTGGCCGTCCCAGCTGCGGTAGCTCAGCTTGCGCCCCTTGAACGCGGCGAGATCGAACTCGCCCGACCTCATGTAGGGGATCAGCGCCCTGGGCTCCGCCGACTTGGTGCGCGTGGCGGCCTCGCCGACCGAGCGCACCGCCACCCACACGTCGTAGTCGAGCGGGCGCATGGGCCGGTTGGCCAGCCGCCGGAACCGGTTCTGGAACTGCGTCGCGCCCCACTGCTCCAGGGCCGGATGCCAACTCATGGGCGCCAGCCCCTGCGTCCCCGCCACGGGCCGCGCATCCCACGTGCGATACGGGAAGTAATCGCCGAACTGCTCCTCCTCGTCGGCGACCAGCAGCACGTCGTAGGCCGGCGCATTCTGGGTGAAGGCGGGGATTTGCAGCTGGACCTGCTCGTGCCCTCCATCGGAGCGCCGGCTGCCGGTCTCGACCCGAAACGTGCGCTCCTCCACGATCTTGCCGCCGAACCGCTTGGCCGCGCGCCGCAGGGCGTCGGCGAACGCCTCATCGTCGCGCCCGGTGCCGCGCACCAGGAGCCAGCGCCGCCACTGCTTCCACACCAGATACTGCGCGAGCCCGTCCGCCAGCATCGCCCGCGACGGTGCCGTGTGGAGCACGTTGGCCCGGCAATCTGCCTCCCGCAGCCGGTCGTCGGCCGACCCCGCGTTCAGGATCAGCGCATCCCGCGCCTTTAGCGCGTCGGACAGCTGCAGCAGTGCCGCGGGGCTCATGTCGGCCACGACGAACCCCGCCCCGGCATCGATGCGCTTCGACACCTCCGCAATCAGATCCGATGCGGACGCGCTCTCCACCACGTCCAGCGCGAACTCCTGCTTGAGGAAGCGCCCCGTGGTGTTGTTGTCGTTGATCGCAAGCCGCGCCCCCGCCACGCCGTCGTCCTGGGGCGGAAAGTCGAGCAGCGACAGCGGCGGCGGCCGGTCGCGCAGCTCTCGCGCCAGCACGATGGCAATCTTTTGCACCGCACCAGCCTGCGCCGCCGGAGTCGAGGCGGCCGGCGCCTGCGGCTGCCCGGCGGCCGGCGCAAGCGCAAGCTGCACCGCGACGGCCGCAGCGAGCAGCGCTGTTTTCCCGGTCAAGCCGCGGTTGCGCTCGCGGGGCCGTCTCCTGGCCTTCTCTCGCATGCGTGGACTCCCGGTTGGACCGGACCGCCCGCCGACGACAGGCGATCTCCACGACTTCTATCGAGCGATCATATTCGCCTAGTTCCCTCAGGCCACCCACATCTGTCAATCTCTGACCACAGAGCGGACGTACCGTTAGCGCTTTGCAAAATGCGGTTCTCGATGCCCGACGACAAAGGTCAACGCCGATGCCGATCTTCCGCTATGCACTCGGCTTGCTCGTCCTGACGCTTGCCGGCGCCGCCGCGGCGCATGCGGGACCAAAGGCCGCGATCTTTCCCTTCGAGCTGATCGACGTGAGCCTGGAAGGCGAGCACGCCGGCCAGCAAGCGGATGAGACGGCCCGCCTGCAGCTGGCGACCGAGGAGCTGCGCACCCTGGCTGCGCGCGAGGCGGGTTACGAGGTTCTCGACCTGAGCGGCCTCGCCGCCGAGATCGAGAGCACAGGCCCCTTCCATAAATGCGGCGGATGCGAGATCGATATCGCGCGCAAGGCCGGCGCGGAGATCGCCATCACGGGAGCCGTGCGGAAAATCTCCAGCCTCATCCTGGTTGTTCAAATCCTTGTGAGAGATGTCGCCAGCGGCAAGGTTAACAAGGTCCACCGCGTCGAGCTGCGCGGCAACACCGACGAGACTTGGCTGCGCGGCGTCCGCCGGCTGGTGAGTTCCCATCCCGGGGCCGGCTGAAGCGGTGCCGGAGCCTTTGGGTAAGCGCCTTTGGGGTGAGTGCCTTTGGGAGTGAGCCAAATCCGTTTGCCCGCCGCCCTCGAATGCCGCATACTTCCTGGGCTCGCCGGGAATGTCTGTCTAGCCTATCGTGTGTCTACTATCGTGCGTCTTTTATCCGGCCGGAGCCACCCTCGAAGCACAACCCATCTGCAGGAGGAACAGACATGAAAGAGGCTTGGAGCACGCCGCAGGTGATGGAGCAGGAAGTCGGCCTCGAAGTCACGAGCTATCTGCCCGCCGAGGTCGAGACCCGCTGACTGCTGCTATTCGCCACCTCGGATCGCTGATCGGCGCGGCCGGCGCTCAGGTACGGGTGCCGGCTGACCATCTGAGCCAAGCGACGTTCCACCTCGCCCCTGGAAAAAAGGGGCGGGCGCAGATCCTTGCTGGAGCAGCCGCAACGTCGCCCCCGCAGCTTTTTCGCTCTGAAGGGCGTTCTCCCTGACAGGGAGATTTGCCGTGCGTGAGACAGGTCACATGCAGCCGGTTGAGAGCTCAGCCTGCCAGCGTGCCCCCATAGGGCTGCTCGCCGAGCTGACGCACCGCTGTCCGCTGCAATGTCCCTACTGCTCGAACCCGCTGGCGCTCGAGGGCGCCGGTGGCGAGCTGACCACCGCGGAATGGCAGGATGTGCTACGCCAGGCGGCGCGCCTCGGCGTGCTGCAGCTCCACCTCTCGGGCGGCGAGCCCACCGTGCGGCGCGACCTGGAGGAGATCGTTGCCACTGCGGCGGAGGCGGGCCTCTACACCAACCTGATCACCGCCGGCGTGCTTCTCACCCGCGCGCGCCTGGAAGCTCTGGCCGCCAGCGGCCTCGATCACGTGCAGCTCTCCATCCAGGACGTGGAGCCCGCCAACGCCGACCGTATCGCCCACTATGAAGGGGGGCACGCCAAGAAGCGCCAGCTGGCGCACTGGGTGAGCGAAGTCGGCCTCCCGCTTACCATCAACGCGCCGGTGCACCGCCAGAATCTGGACCGGCTCGCGGAGATCATCGCTTTCGCCGTGGACGTGGGCGCCGGCCGGGTGGAGGTGGCTCACATCCAATATTACGGCTGGGCGCTCGCCAATCGCGCAGCGTTGATGCCGACGCGGGAGCAGGTGAAGCGCAGCGCCGAGATCGTCGAGGCGGCGCGCGAGCGTCTCAAGGGCATCCTGGTCATCGACTTCGTGGTGCCGGACTACTATGCCACCTGGCCGAAGCCCTGCATGGGCGGCTGGGGCCGCGGCATCGTCAACGTCACGCCCTCCGGCAAGGTCCTGCCCTGCCACGCCGCCGAGACCATTCCCGGTCTCGTCTTCGACAACGTGCGCGACAGGCCGCTCGCCGAGATCTGGCTGCACGGCCAGGCCTTCGAGAAGTTCCGCGGTACCGACTGGATGATGGAGCCCTGCCGCAGCTGCGATCGCCGCGAGATCGACTGGGGCGGCTGCCGCTGTCAGGCGTTCGCGGTTGCCGGCGATGCCCGCGCTGCCGATCCGGCTTGCGTCAAGTCTCCTCGCCACGCCGAGATGGTTGCACTGGCCACGCGCGAGGCCGCCAAGCCCGCGCCGCCGTTCGTCTACCGCCGCCCGCGCAAGCCTGCGTCGCCGGCAACAGCAGAAAGCACTTGAGAAAGCCGACGGGAAGGCGCCAATAGCCCTGCGCAGACAGGTATGGACGTAGGGAGATTGAAGGAGACATGCGGAGACTTGTATTCGGCGCGGCCCTGATCGCCGCAATGGTCGCCGCCGCCTCGGCCGCGGACGTGGACAACGGCAAATCGATCTGGAACAAGTGCCGTGCCTGTCACCAGATCGGCGAGAATGCCAAGAACATGGTGGGGCCGGAGCTCAACGGCCTGTTTGGACGCAAGGCGGGCAGCGCCCCCGGCTTCAACTATTCCGAGGCCAACAAGGGCTCCGGCATTACCTGGGACGAGGCGACGTTCCGCGAGTACATCAAGAACCCGAAGGGCAAGATCCCCAACACCAAGATGGTGTTCGCCGGCCTCAGCGACGATCAGGACATCGACGACCTGATCGCCTACCTCAAGCAGTACGGCCCCGACGGGAAGATCGCCAAATGAGGTTTCAGGGATTGGGGATTAGGTTTCAGGGTCCCTAGTCCCTGAAACCTAAAACCTGGAACCTGATTTCAGAACACTACCACGCTGCGGATGCTCTTGCCCTCGTGCATGAGATCGAACCCTTGGTTGATCTCGGTGAGCGGCATCGTATGGGTGATCATCGGGTCGATCTCGATCTTCTTCTCCATGTACCAGTCGACGATCTTCGGCACGTCGGTGCGCCCCCTGGCGCCGCCGAACGCCGTGCCCTTCCACACGCGCCCTGTCACCAGCTGGAACGGTCGCGTCGAGATCTCCGCGCCCGCCGGTGCCACGCCGATGATCACGCTCATGCCCCAGCCGCGGTGGCAGGCCTCCAGCGCCTGGCGCATCACCCGGACGTTGCCGGTGCAGTCGAAGGTGTAGTCGGCCCCGCCGATCTGGTCGGCGCCCTTCTTGGTCATGTTGACGAGATGGGCCACGAGATCCGCGCCAGCCTCCTTCGGGTTGACGAAGTGGGTCATGCCGAAGCGCTCGCCCCAGGCCTTCTTGTCGTTGTTGAGATCGACGCCGATGATCATGTCGGCGCCGGCGAGCCTCAGTCCCTGGATCACGTTGAGGCCGATGCCGCCCAGGCCGAACACGACGGCCTTGGCGCCAGGCTCCACCTTGGCCGTGTTGAGCACCGCGCCGATGCCCGTCGTCACGCCGCAGCCGATGTAGCAGACCTTGTCGAATGGGGCGTCCTCGCGGATCTTGGCCACCGCAATCTCCGGCAGCACCGTGAAGTTGGAGAACGTTGACGTCCCCATGTAGTGAAACAGCTTCTGCCCGCCCATGGAGAAGCGCGAGCTGCCGTCGGGCATCAGCCCCTGGCCCTGAGTGGCGCGGATGGCAGTGCACAGGTTGGTCTTGCGCGACAGGCACGACGGGCATTGCCGGCACTCGGGCGTGTAGAGCGGGATCACGTGATCGCCCTTCTTCACGCTGGTGACGCCCGGCCCTACGTCAACCACGATGCCCGCCCCCTCGTGGCCCAGGATTGCGGGGAAGATCCCTTCGGGGTCCGCTCCCGACAATGTGAACTCGTCGGTGTGGCAGATGCCGGTGGCCTTGATCTCCACCAGCACCTCGCCGGCTTTGGGGCCGTCGAGCTCCACGTCCATGATGGCGAGCGGCTTGGCCTTCTCCAGGGCCACGGCGGCGCGGGTTTTCACGGTGGTTCCTCCTCACGGGTGTGTCTTGCACGGGGCATGCTACGCGGTCATCGCGTCTGCCGCAGGGGTTTCCTTTACTGTTATATTGTAACAGTAGGCCCGCGGATCAATGGCTTCCCTTTCGCCGGAAAAGGTCTAGTATCGCGACAAAAGCATTATACAGAAAAAACGCGGGCACGTTGAGCCTTTCGAATGGGAGCGGACGCCTCGCACTTTGCGTGCGTCGTATCACGAGCGTGTGAACAATGTCCTGGATACGATCGATCCTGCCTGGCGCAAGAAAAGCGCCTTCCAACAACCGAGGAGGACATGCCATGGCCCAGATCTCCATTCATCCGGCGGTTGATAGCGGCGTCAGGCCCGGCAGCGCCAGCTTCGCCGGCGGCACTCTGCAGTGCCGGTGCACGGCGAACCCGGTGGAGGTAAGCGTCGCCAGCCAGAGCGCCCACAACCATGTGTGCGGCTGCACCAAGTGCTGGAAGCCCGGGGGCTCCTTGTTCTCGCAGGTCGCCGTGGTGTCGCGTGACAAGGTGTCGGTGACCCAGAACGGCAACAAGCTCAAGGTCGTGGACGCCAACGCCACCATCCAGCGCCACGCCTGCACCGGCTGCGGCGTGCACATGTACGGCCGCATCGAGAACGCCAAGCATCCGTTCTACGGCCTCGATTTCATCCACACCGAGCTGTCGAAGGATTCGGGCTGGTCGGCCCCGGAGTTCGCCGCCTTCGTATCGTCGATCATCGAGTCCGGCGCCAATCCTGCCGATATGGGTGCCGTCCGCGGCCGGCTGCGGGAGCTGAAGCTTGAGCCTTACGACTGCCTGTCTCCGCCGCTGATGGACGCCATCGCCACACACATCGCCAAGCAGGCGGGTGTGCTGAAGAGCTGAGCGAGCTGTATGGTGGGTTAGGGGCTTTGGGGGGCGAAGGCCCGTTGCCCGCCATTCTCCACCGCTGGCGTTGTCACCAAGTCGGGTCACGCACTTCGCGCTGCGCCGGATCTGTGTGCGGGTTCGTCTTCGCTTTCCCACCGCCGTCCTTGCCGCTGGCGTCGGCCCCGCCCGCCGATGCCCAATACGCCGTTCTGCGCGCGGTGCCCCGTCTTTACGCGTCGTTAAGCAGCGCACTGCAGCATCTATGGAACAAATGACGGCGCGGCAGCATCCTGTGAGCGGACGTGCGCGCAGCATGCGAACGCTCGCCAAGCAGGAGACAAGACCATGATGCGTATCCTGGCGTTTGCCCTGATCCTGACCACGGGCAGCACTTTCGCCCTGGCCGACAAGCCGGTGTCTCAGGCGGACGCCGAGAAAATTCAGGCCGCTCTGAAGGCTTGGGGATGCTCGGGCGGCAAGATGGAGCAGGAGACCGAGGCGACGGGCGTCTATGAGGTTGACGATGCCAAATGCCATGGCGGGCAGTACGACATCAAGCTGGACAAGGACTTCAAGGTGATCGTCATCACACGCGACTGATCGGCGGACCTTCGCTGATCGGAGCAGTCTTCGGGGCGTCATTTCATGACGAAACGCCGGCAGAGCCTTGTGGCGCGCAGGTAAGCCACAACAGCGGCCACCGATGCTCCGACACCACACCTTCTCCCAATAGTTCCAGAGCTGGCGTTTCCGTCGGGTTACAATCTTGACGAGTAACGTCATGCATCTTTTCCTGAACACCCTCGCGATTGCCTGCAGGAGTGCCTCGACGCAGGCCTGCCACAAAAGAACCTCTGCCTGGGAGGGGTGCATGCATATTTTCAGACGTGGCTCGGCCGCGCTTGCATTTGTCGTTCTTGCCAGTATGGCTCCGGCGCAATCGCAGGCTCCGAGCGCTCAAGAGGCGCAGCAGCCGGCGACCCAGCCGCAGCAAGGTGTCCCCAAGACAACCCTGCCGCCGATCGTGGTCGCACCGCCCGCAAAGAAGCCGCCCCGCAAGACGACCGCCAAGACTCCCGCATCCGCTCCCGCAGTCGAATCGTCGCCTCCCGCCACCGAGTGGACCCCCGTGGTGCGCACGTCCCCAGTCGGAGGTAGCGAGCTGGCGCTCGACAAGGTGCCGGCCGGCATCACCATCGTAACCGGCGCTCAGATCGACAGGGTGGCGACGCCATCCCTGACCGATGTGATCAACACCTACGTTCCGGGCGCGACCGTCAACGAGGCGCTCGGCAACGCCCTCGCCGCCGATCTGCAGTTCCGCGGGTTCAGCGCTTCGCCGCTCAACGGCACCCCGCAGGGGCTTGCCATCTATCAGAACGGCGTGCGCCTCAACGAGGTGTTCGGCGATACCATGAACTGGGACCTGATCCCCCAGATCGCCATCGCCGACCTGACCGTGATGACCAACAACCCGGTCTACGGCCTCAATGCGCTCGGCGGCGCCGTCAACGTCATCATGAAGGACGGCTTCGGCTTCCAGGGCGCCAGCATCGATACCCGCTTCGGCTCGTTCGGCTTCAAGGAGGTCGCTATCGAGGCCGGGCAGAAGGCCGGGAACTGGGCCGCCTACATTGCCGGCGAGTGGATCGACGAGACCGGCTGGCGCGACCTGTCGCCGGCCGCGGCCAAGCGCACCTATGCCGACGTCGGCGTCAAGGGGGTGGGCTCCGAGTTCCATCTCAGCTACACGTTCGCCGATACCCATCTCGGCGTGGTGGGGCCGACTCCGGTCGATCTGGTCGATGAGCGGCGCGCGAATGTCTTCACCTCGCCGCAGTCGTTCGACAACCGCATGCACATGCTGAACCTGACGGGTGCTGCAGCCGTCACTGATACCTTCAAGCTGTCCGGCAATGCCTACTACCGCTCGTTCAGCCAGAGGCGTCCGGACGGCAACGTCTCGGAAGCGGTTGCGTGCGCGGACGGGGTCAATGTGTGCTTCGAGGAGGACGACGATCTGCTGACCGGGCGCCGTCGCGACGGCACGCCAGTCCTCAGCGTGCCCATCGCCAGCCTGCCCAACGGCATCAACACGGTTCTGGGCGGCAACGACAGTACCGCCGTCAACTCGTTCTCCTACGGCGGCACGCTGCAGGGTGTCAGCAAGGCGCGCCTGTTCGGGCTGCCCAATCAGCTCCTCGTCGGAGGCAGCATCGACCTCGGGCGGGCGCGCGTGAGATCCCAGAGCGAGCTGGGCGCGCTCGACCCCAATACGCTGGCGATATCGGGGCTCGGCATCGTCATCGACCAGTCGCTCAATCCCGGCCTCGACGAGGGCGATGTGGAGGTGACGCCCGTCGACCTCATCGCCCGCACCCAATACTACGGCCTCTACTTCATGAACACGCTCGACGTGACCAACCGCCTCTCCCTCACGGCGGGCGGGCGTTACAACGTTGCCAACATCAAGCTCGATGACCAGCTGGGCGAGGCACTCAACGGCGATCACACCTTCCAGCGTTTCAATCCCATGGTCGGGGCAACCTACAAGGTGGCCCCCGGCTTGACGTTCTACGCGGGCTATTCGGAATCCAATCGCGCGCCTACGCCCGCGGAGCTCGCCTGTGCCGACCCCGCGCGCCCCTGCCTGCTGGAGAGCTTCCTCGTCTCCGATCCCCCGCTGAACCAGGTTGTCGGCAGGACGGCCGAGGCCGGCATCAGGGGCCAGTTTGCGGTCGGCCCCAGTGGCGGCCGCGATGCGCTGGGTGCGCCGACGATGAACACGGTCGGCTGGAGTCTCGGATATTTCCGCACCCAGCTGAGCGACGACATTGTGACGGTGGCCAGCCCGGTGCAGGGCCGTGGCTTTTTCATCAACGCCGGCGAGACGCTGCGCGAAGGCGTGGAGGCGGCGGTGAACTACCGCTCCAGCCGGCTGGTTGCATACGCGAGCTACGCATTTGTCAACGCCACCTTCCGCAATGCGCTGGAGATCGCCTCTCCCGACGCGCCGGTCGGCGTTCCCTGCAGCGCCTTCACGCCGGTGGACGGTGAGGACGACGCGCCCAACTGCGCCAACGTGCGGCCAGGCGATGTTATCCCCACGGTGCCGCGGCACCGCCTCAAGGCCGGCTTTGACTACTGGGTGACGCCGCAATGGCGCGTCGGCGCCGACCTCATCGCAGTCTCGAGCCAGTTCTTCCGCGGCGACGAAGGCAACGACGACCTGCCGTTGGCGGGGTATGCCGTCGTCAACCTGCGCACGGGCTATAGGGTAAGCGACAACGTCGAGATCTACGGCATCGTCAAGAACCTGTTCTCCACGGACTACGCCACCTTCGGCACCTACTTCGATACCGAGGCGCTGCGCACGGTCGGAGGCACCCCGGTGGGTGCCGGCCCCAACGGCACGGACCTGGAGAACCCGCGCACCGTCACGCCCGCGCCGCCGCTCGCGGTCTACGGTGGCCTCAAGGTGAGGTTCTGACAGGCCCGCGCTTTCAGGGAGCAATCCGCAGCTAGACGGGTGCCGGCGCGACGATGCCCGGTGGCTTGACGAGTATAGGAGACGTTAGACTTTCCCAATGCTTTGTTACCGCCGCAACGCCGGCAGAAAATCAGCAATCCACCCTGCGATCTCCACCGATATTTAAGCAAAATGCCGTCAAAATCTCTTCCAGCCCAGCTCCTGCAAGGATGACACCCATGCTGCGTATTTCAGTTCGTCTGCGAGCGACGGCCGTGTCGCTCCTTCCCCGCGTCGCGCGTCTCAAGCCAGCGCTCCCGCAATGGAAGCGACCGACGCTCCGCACCTCCCTGGCGCTCGGAGCGACGGCCCTCCTGCTCCTCGCTTTCACGGCAACCCTGCGGCCTCACACGGCTCCACCGAAGCTCGCCACGGCGACCGCCAGCGCCGCGGAGTTCGCCCGCCAGCGCAATGCCGAGGCGGAAGCCTCCATCGCCCGCGTCAAGGCCGCTCGCGACGCGGAGCGTGTCCGCCAGCGTCGGGCCGAGGCGGCGGCGGCGCTCGCACGCGTCGAGGCGCAGCGCGCGGCTGTTGACTTTATCCGCCAGCGCAACGCCGAGATCGAGGCCTCCGTCGCCCGCGTGAAGGCGCGGCGCGCAGCAGAGTTCGCCCGCGCGCGCAATGCGGAGATCGAGGCGTCCGTCGCCCGCGTAGCCGCCTGGCGCGCGGACCAGCGCGCGGAGGAGGACTTCGCCCGCCGGCGCAACGCAGAGATCGAGGCGTCCGCCACCCGGGTGGCCGCCCGCCTCGAAGCGGAGTTCGTGCGCCAGCGCAATGCGGAGATCGACGCCTCGATCGTCCGCGTGAAGGCCGCGCGCGCAGCAGAGTTCGCCCGTGCCCGCAATGCCGAGATCGAGGCATCGGTCGAGCGTGTCATGGCTGTGCGCTCTGCCGAGTACACGGGACGCCGCAGCACCGGACTCGCAACCGTAGCCGGCGAACCCGGCCTCGCCCAGTAAGGAGCGCAGCGCCTCGCGCTGCGCCGTGCACCGGGAGGCCGCTTCTCTCCCCCAGGCGGCCTCCAGGTGCGCTATCGACGCACTATCGACTCTGCTTGACACCGCCTTTTCTCCTTCCTGCTCCTCGGGCCACGCGTGCATGCGTCCGCCCTGTGCGCAGGCCGGCTGGCGGACGCCCGCAGCAAGAATGCTGCCGGACGCCGCGTTGTGTTTCTTGCTGCACGGCGTCAGAGTCGGGCACTGATGCGAAATTGCATCGATTGGTGACCGACGAGAGGCCTTTGACCTGCGCCCCCGCAGATGCCGCGCTGAAGATCCTCGTGATCGACAAGGACCCGATCCGCCGGGCGATCCTGGGCGCGGGCCTGCGCGAGGCCGGCTTCGCCAACGTCATCCGGCTGGGCGAGACCTCGGGCCTTCTCAACCACATCTCCCGCATCGAGCCCGACGTCATCCTGATCGACCTGGAGAACCCGACCCGCGACGTGCTGGAGCAGATGTTCCAGGTCTCCCGCGTGGTGCGCCGGCCGATTGCCATGTTCGTCGACCAGTCGGACCGCGAGACCACCAGGGCGGCGGTGGAGGCCGGGGTGTCGGCCTACATCGTCGACGGCCTGAAGCAGGGGCGCGTCAAGGATATCCTCGAGCTTTGCATCTCGCGCTTCAATGCCGTCGCCCGCCTGCAGGACGAGCTGGACCGCGCCAAGTCGGCCCTGGAGGAGCGCAAGACCATCGACCGCGCCAAGGGCATCCTGATGCAGGCCAAGGGCCTGTCGGAGGAGCAGGCGTACGCCCTCCTGCGCAAGACCGCCATGAACGAGAAGCGCAAGATCGCCGACGTCGCGCAGGTGGTCATCACCGCATCGGAGCTCCTCAGATGACGGCTCGAGCGGCCGGCACAACCCTGCTGAGCATCGGTTTCATTCCGCTCGCGGACGCCGCCGCCCTCATCGTGGCTGCCGACCCTGGCTTTGCAGTCGAGCAGGGGCTGGAGCTCGACCTGGTGCGCGAGGTGTCCTGGTCGAACGTGCGCGACAAGCTCAACATCCGCCTGTTCGACGCGGCCCATCTGCTGGCGCCGCTCGCAATCGCCTCCAGCCTGGGCATCGGCCACGTCAGGGCGCCGCTGACCGTGCCGTTCAGCCTGGCCCTCAACGGCAATGCCATCACGGTTTCTCCGGCGCTGTGGGCCGCGCTCTCCACCGCCGTCGAGGGCGACCTTGCCAGCCCGGCCGTCTCGGCCCGGGCGCTCGCCTCGCTCGTGGCGGCACGCAAGGCCCGCCGGCTGCCGCCGCTCACCTGGGCGTGACCTTCCCCTCTCCAACCACAACTACCAGCTGCGCTTCTGGATGGCGGCGGGCGGCGTGGTGCCCGATGACGATGTGCAACTCGTCGTTCTCCCGCCGCCCTACATGGCCGAGAGCCTCGGCAACGGCCATGTAGACGGCTTATGCGTCGGGGCACCGTGGAACTCGGCGGCCGTGGAGCTCGGCATCGGCCACATCCTGCACTTCGGGTCGGAGATCGTGGGGCGGGCGGCAGAGAAGGTGCTGGCCGTGCGCCGCTGCTGGGCCGACGAGAATCCCGACGTGCTGGCCGGCCTGGTACGCGCTGATAGCGCCGCCCGTTTCGTTGCCGATCTCGCCAACCGCGAGGAGACCGCGGCGCTGGTGGCGGCACCCCGGCGCCTCAATGTCGCGCCCGAGATCGTCCGGCGGACCCTCGCCGGCCGTCTCAGGCTGGCCCCCGACGGGGCCACGCGGGCCTCGGACCGCTATCTGGTGATCGGCCGCCTGGGTGCCAGCCGCCCCGATCCGGTGCAGGCGGCGTGGGCCTATGCCCAGATGGTGCGCTGGGGCCAGGCTGCGCTCTCAGCGGACCTGCTCGCCGCCGCAACCGAGGTGTTCCGGCCAGACCTCTACGAGGCGCCGTGGGCGCCGCCGCCATCCGGCCTGGCGGCGAGCCGGCCGACGACATCGGCGTCTTCGCTGGCCCTGCCTTCGATGCGAGCGACATCGCTGCGCACTTGGCTGCTGGGAGGTCCGCCGGTCCTGAAATTTTGGCGCAGCGCCTGCCCTGTTTCTGTGCCGTCGCAGGCGTCGATTTCACCGCAACGCACAATAGCCCTGCACGGTGCTTTCTCTGAAGGCAATGCTGTGCCCAAAGATACGCCAATGCATTGAAAACGCTGGCTCCGGCCCGGATCTCACCGCTTGAAGCTGGCGCTCTGGATCAGTCAGCATCGCCAATGCTTTCGCTTATCCCGTTGCGCTGCACAAGAAGTCCGCAGAGTGGCAGCGCGAAAGGCATCGCCGCGCCGGTGCAGGCTCGCGGACGGGCTCCCGACACGTTGAAAATGCGCGCATTCGCGGTCCTCACCCGACTGGCACAGACCTTGAAATAGGGCACCGCTAGGAGCCGGTGCCAGTGCGGACGCCGGACGGTCCAACGATGGGCCGATAGCACCGCCGCTGATCCGAGGGGACGCCACCGCGATCGCGACGTCGGGGATGCGGCTTTTTTGTCTGGCCCGCCGAGAAGCGCGCACGGCGCCCGAGGGGCTCCAGGGCATGAGCAAAGGCGAAGGGACCAAACGTCAGATGACCACCAAGACCCCAGCGACGGCCCTCCCGGCCGGGATGAGCCGGCGCGAGCTTCTCAAGTCGGCTTCCGCCACCGCGGCTACCGCTGCCCTGACGTCGGCCGTCAAGGCCGCCTTCCCATCCGGCGCGTTCGCGCAAGGCACAGGCCCCGAGGTGAAGGGCACCAAGCTTGGCTACATCGCGCTCACCGACGCGTCTCCGCTGATCATCGCCAAGGAGAAGGGCATCTACGCCAAATACGGCCTGCCCGACATGGAGATCCTCAAGCAGGCCAGCTGGGGTGCAACGCGGGACAATATGGCGCTCGGCACCAAGGCCAACGGCATCGACGGCGGCCACATCCTCCGCCCCAAGACGCACCTCTACACCACCGGCAAGGTGATCCAGAACAACCAGCCCCTGCCGATGTATACGCTCCTCAATCTCAACGAGGACTGCCAGGCCCTCTCGGTCTCGAATGAGTTCAAAGCGCTGAACGTCGGCACCGACTGCTCCGCCCTCAAGGACGCCTTCGCCGCCAAGAAGGCCGCCGGCAAGGAGGTGAAGGTTGCCATGACCTTCCCAGGCGGCACCCACGACCTGTGGATCCGCTACTGGCTCGCCGCCGGCGGCATCGACCCCGACAAGGACGTATCGACCATCGTGGTGCCGCCACCGCAGATGGTGGCCAACATGAAGGTCGGCAACATGGACGCGTTCTGCGTCGGCGAGCCGTGGAACGAGCAGCTCGTGCACCAGGACATCGGCTTCACCGCCGCCACCACCGGCGAGATCTGGTTCAAGCACCCCGAGAAGATCCTCGGCATGCGCGCCGACTGGGTCGACGCCAACCCGAAGGCGGCGCTGGCCATCATGATGGCGATCATGGAGGCCCAGCAATGGTGCGAGAAGATGGCGAACAAGCAGGAGATGGCGGAGATCATCGGCCGCCGCCAGTGGTTCAACGTTCCCGTCCCGGACATCATCGGCCGCATCAAGGGTGACATCAACTACGGGCGCGGGCGCGAGGTCAAAGGCACCAACCTGCTGATGAAGTTCTGGGGCGAGAAGGGCGAGGTCTCCTATCCCTGGAGGAGCCTCGACACCTGGTTCGTCACCGAGAACATCCGCTGGGGCAAGTTCGAGCCCACGCTCGACGTGCGCGCGCTGGTGGACCGCACCAACCGCTCGGACCTGTGGATCGAGGCGGCCAAGACGCTCGGCCTCACCGGCTATCCCACCGGCGACAGCCGTGGGCCTGAACGCTTCTTCGACGGCAAGGAGTTCGATCCGTCCGACATCCAGGCCTACCTCAAATCGCTCTCCATCAAGCGCGCTGTCGTCTGACGCCGGCCGCCGAGGTTTTCCATCGGAGACCCCGCATGAACATGCCCTTGCTCGGAGGCGAGGCCAAGCCGGCGGCTTCCGCGCGCAGCGCACCGGCCGCCGTCATCGAGCTCAAGCCGCCGAGATCGGGCCTCTCCGGCCGCATCCTGCCGGCGCTCTCCACCGCGGCAGCCCGCGTGGTCCCGCCGCTCGTGACGTTGGGGCTGCTGCTCATCGTCTGGGAGATGCTGTGCAACCGGCCGGGCGCCACGCTGCCGGCGCCCACCAAGATCTGGACGGAGGCGCGCGACCTCATCGTCGAGCCGTTCTTCGCCATGGGGCCGCAGGACATCGGGCTGGGCTGGCGCGTCCTCACCTCGCTGCAGCGCGTCGCCATCGGCTACGGGCTGGCCGGCGTCATCGGCATCGCGCTCGGCACCATCATCGGCCAGTCGGTGTGGGCCATGCGCGGCCTCGACCCGATCTTCCAGGTGCTGCGCACCATATCGCCGCTGGCCTGGCTGCCGATCTCGCTCGCGGCCTTCCGCGACAGCCAGCCGTCGGCGATCTTCGTGATCTTCATCACCTCGGTCTGGCCCATCATCATCAACACCGCAGTCGGCATCCGCAACATCCCCCAGGATTATCGCAACGTCGCCCTGGTGCTGCGGCTCAACCCGATCGAGTTCTTCGCCAAGATCATGGTCCCCTCCGCCGCACCCTACATCTTCACGGGGCTGCGCATCGGCATTGGCCTCTCCTGGCTCGCGATCGTCGCGGCGGAGATGCTGACCGGCGGCGTCGGCATCGGCTTCTTCATCTGGGATGCGTGGAACTCCTCGCGCATCCCCGACATCGTGGTGGCGCTGGTCTACATCGGCGGCGTGGGCTTCCTGCTCGACCGCCTGGTGGCGCTGATCGCCGGCTTCGTCACCCGCGGCACGGCCGCCAGCTGAGGAGAGCGGAGATCATGAGCCTCGCATCCCACCCCTATCTCAAGATCGACCACGTCGACAAGACCTACGCCCGCGGCGCCCAGACCACCGAGGTACTCGCCGATATCACGGTGGCGATCGACAAGGGTGAGTTCGTCTCCATCATCGGCCACTCCGGCTGCGGCAAGTCCACGCTGCTTAACATCGTCGCCGGCCTCACGCCGGTGACGACAGGCGCGGTGCTGCTTGAGAACCGGGAGGTGAACGATCCGGGCCCGGACCGCGCGGTGGTGTTCCAGAACCACTCGCTGCTGCCCTGGCTCACCGTCTACGACAACGTGCGCCTGGCCGTGGACAAGGTGTTCGGCGCCACCAAGTCGCGGGCCGAGCGCCACGCCTGGACGATGCACAATCTCGAATTGGTGCAGATGGCGCACGCCAAGGACAAGCGGCCCATGGAGATCTCGGGCGGCATGAAGCAGCGCGTCGGCATCGCCCGCGCGCTCGCCATGGAGCCCAAGGTGCTGCTGCTCGACGAGCCGTTCGGCGCGCTCGACGCCCTCACCCGCGCGCACCTGCAGGACTCGGTGATGGCCATCCACGCCCAGCTGAAGAACACGGTGCTGATGATCACCCACGACGTCGACGAGGCCGTGCTGCTCTCCGACCGTATCGTGATGATGACGAACGGCCCCGCCGCCCGCATCGGCGAGGTGCTGACGGTGCCGCTGGCGCGCCCGCGCCGGCGGCTCGAGCTGGCGGCGGACCCGGCGTACATCAAGGCGCGCCAGCGTGTGATCGAGTTCCTCTACGCGCGGCACAGGGCGCCGGCGCTGCAGGCGGCCGAGTAGGCGAATGGCCAATGGCGAATGGAGTGCCAGTCGTGAGCCTCGAGGCCATTCGCCGCTCGCCATTCGCCATTCGCGCCTGTCGCGGAGGAAACCGATGAGCCCGAGGCAGCGCGAGCGGCTCGTCATCGTCGGCGGCGGCATGGCCTCTCTCAGGCTGATCGAGGAGATCGCGTCGCTCTGCCCCGACCGCTACGGGATCGTGCTGGTCGGGAAAGAGCCGCACCCGCCCTACAACCGCGTGCTGCTGTCGAGCCTGCTGGCAGGCGAGGTGGAGGAAGCCGACATCGAGCTGCGTCCGCGCGCTTGGTTTGCGGAGAACTGCGCCGAGCTGATCTGCGGCGATTGCGCCATTGAGCTGCGCCCCGCAAAGCGCGAGGTGGTGCTGGCGAGCGGCGCGCGTCTCGTCTACGACCGGCTGATCCTGGCCACCGGCTCCGACGCCATCCGCCTGCCCGTGCCCGGCCACGACCTGGCCGGTATCACCACTTTCCGCGACCTCGCCGATGCGGAGGCCCTGCGCAGTGCTGCGGCAGGCGGCCGCGCCGTCGTCATCGGCGGCGGCCTGCTCGGCATCGAGGCTGCGTACGGCCTCTGCCGCCGCGGCCTCGCCGTGACGCTGGTGCATCTCATGTCGCGGCTGATGGAGCGGCAGATCGATGCTCCGGCGGCGGTTCTGCTCAAGGCGGCCGTCGAGAAGCTTGGCATCCAGGTGCTCCTCGAAGCCGAGACGGCGGCCATCGAGGGCGACGGCCGGGCCGAGCGCGTCAACCTCAAGGACGGCCGCGCCCTGCCCGCCGGTCTGGTTGTCATGGCGGCTGGTGTGCGGGCGGAGACGCGTCTCGCACAAGCCGCCGGCGTCGAGGTGGGGCGCGGCATTCTCGTGGACGACAAGCTGGAGACCAGCTGGCCGTCCGTCTACGCCATCGGCGAGTGCGCCGAGCACCGCGGTGTCTGCTACGGCCTGGTCGAGCCGGCCTACGCCCAGGCCAAGGCGCTCGCGCGCTATCTCGCGGGGCTGCCCGCCCGCTACGAGGGCTCGCTGCTTGCCACCAACCTCAAGGTGTCGGGCGTGCCGGTGTTCTCGATGGGCGATTTCGAGGGCGAGGGTGCCGAGACCATCGTGCTGGAGGACCAGGAGGCGGCGACCTACCGTAAGCTGGTGGTGCGCGACAATCGCCTGGTGGGCGCGGTGCTGGTGGGCGATACGGCCGATGCGCTCTGGTACCGCGAGCTGATGGTCGTGGGGGCACCCATCGCCCCCTTGCGCGACAAGCTGGCCTTCGGACGCGCCTGGGCGGAGCGCGAAGCCGCTTGAGTGCGGCCAAACACGCGTCCGACTGAGCAAGGGAGATGCGCAATGCACAAATTCTGACCGCACTGCCGCAACCCACGGCAGCCGAGCCGGCCAACGCCTTGGTTCGACTCGACGCAACTCGTTGATTCATCACAGCCTCGCGACTTGGCACGATGCTTGGCTTCTGTCCAAACGCCGGCCGGCCATCAAAGGCGATCGCCGTCCGCAACCCAAAGACAGGGACAATTCGGCACTGTCGCCAGCTTGGGCTCCAGGGAGTCCGGGAGAGGCGGCTTTTGTGTCGTTTCAGGGCCCGATGACATGGACTAGGCGATGAGCGGCGACTTTACCGCAGAGCAGAAGCTCTACCTCGAAGGCTTCACGTCCGGCCTGCAGGCCGGACGCTCCGCCCGAGAGACCGCGCCGGGCAACGGCGCGCGGGCTGCCCCGGGCGGCGAGCCGGCCGGCCCCGACGCCCCCGGCCTGAGGGCGCAGGGCCGCTTTATCGAGGCCGGCAAGAAGCTCTCGGACCCCGAGAAGTTCAAGCGCGAGCTGCATCCCTTCGACGGTTACGGGAAGTTGAAGGCCCAGGCTGCGACCAACGCGCCGCCGAAGCCCGACGACAACTTCCGTTGGCGCTTCTTCGGTCTGTTCTACTGCGCGCCGACGCAGAAGGCCTACATGTGCCGGCTGCGCATTCCCAACGGCATCCTCAAGCACTGGCAGCTGGCGGGCCTCGCCGACCTCGCCGAGACCTACGCCGGCGGCTACGCCCACGTGACGACGCGTGCCAACCTGCAGATGCGCGAGATCGAGCCCAGGAACGGCGTGGCCCTGGTCGAGGCCATCCAGGACCTGGGGCTGTGCTCGCGCGGCTCCGGCGCCGACAACATCCGCAATGTCACGGGCACGCCCACGGCCGGCATCGACCCGCAGGAGATCATCGATACGCGACCCTACGCGCGCGAGTGGCACTTCCATATCCTCAATGACCGCGGGCTCTACGGGCTGCCCCGCAAGTTCAACGTTGGCTTCGATGGCGCCGGCGCCATCGCCGTGCTGGAGGACACCAACGACATCGGCTTCCAGGCCGTCGAGGTGAGGGACGGTTTCGGCGCGGAGCCGGGGGTGTGGTTCCGCCTGCTGCTCGGCGGCATCACCGGCCACATGGACTTCGGCCGCGAGACCGGCGTCATCGTCAGGCCCGCCGAGGCGACGATGGTGGCCGACGCCGTGGTGCGCGCCTTCATCGACCACGGCGACCGCACAGACCGTACCAAGGCGCGCCTCAAGTACGTGCTCGACGCGATGGGGATCGAGCGGTTCCTGGGCCTGATGGAGGAGAAGCTCGGCCGCAAGCTGACGCGGGTGCCGGCCGAGGCCATCAGCCCACGCCCCGCCTTCAGCCGCACCGCCCACATCGGCGTGCACCGCCAGAAGCAGGCCGGCCTCAACTGGATCGGCGTGGCGCTCAACGTCGGCCGGCTGTCGCCGGAGCAGATGCGCGGGCTGGCCAAGATCGCCCGCGATCTGGGCGACGGCGATATCCGGCTCACGGTCTGGCAGAACCTGCTGATCTCCGGCGTGCCGGACGACGGGATCGCGCTGGCCCGCGCCGCCATCGAAGCTATCGGCCTCTGCAGCGAGGCCAACTCGGTCAGGGCGGGGCTTGTCGCCTGCACCGGCAACAGCGGCTGCAAGTTCGCCGCGTCCGATACCAAGCGGCACGCCGAGGACATCGCCCGCTGGTGCGACAACCGCGTGGCGCTGGACGTGCCCATCAACATCCACCTTACGGGCTGCCACCACTCCTGCGCACAGCACTACATCGGCGACATCGGCCTGCTCGCCTGCAAGATCGCCACCTCCGACGGCGGCGACCAGGTCGAGGGCTATCACATCCTGGTCGGCGGCGGCTTCGGGCCCGATGCCGGGCTCGGCCGCGAAGTGGCCCGCGACGTGAAGGCCGAGGACGCCCCGCGCGTCGTGGAGGGGATGCTGAAGACGTATCTGGCGAAGCGAGCCTCAGCCGATGAGCCGTTCTTTGCCTTCACCCGCCGGCACGAGGTTGCCGACTTGCAAAGCATGTTCGCAGCGGAGGCCGTCGGATGACCGAGCTGTCGCCCATCGTGCCGCCGCCGATGCAGGACCTGATCCCCGAGACGGCGCCCTTCACGCGCGAGCAGCGTCTTTGGCTCAACGGCTTCTTCGCCGGCCTGCTCTCGGCGGAGGCGGAGCTGGGGACGGCCGGCCCGAACGGCGCGGCGCCGGCGGCAGGCGAGGTCGACGGCGCGCCGTGGCACGATGCGTCGACGCCCATCGAGGAGCGCATGAGGCTCGCCGAGGGCAGGCCGCTGCCGCGCCGCCTGTTCGCGGCCATGGCGCAGCAGGATTGCGGCCAGTGCGGCTACATGTGCGAGACCTACTCCAAGGCGATCGCCGACGGCACCGAGACCAAGCTCAACCTGTGCGTCCCCGGCGGCAAGGAGACGAGCCGCATGCTCAAGGGCCTGCTCGAGCAGGCCCCGGCCGTGCCCAGGCAGGGGTCAGACCCCCCGCGACCACGGCCGGCGGACAACACCCCGGTTGATACGAGGGGTCTGACCCCGTCCGGAGCGAAGGCGCCCGAGCACGGCACCCGCGATGCGCCGGTGGACGCAGTCTTCCGTATGGCGACGCGCCTCAACGGCAAGGGCTCGGAGAAGGATACGCGCCACGTCGTGCTCGACATCGCCGGCAGCGGGCTCGCCTACGCGCCCGGCGACAGCTTCGGCCTCTACCCCAAGAACGACCCGGCGCTGGCCGAGGCCATCCTCGCCGCCTTGCGTGTGCCGCACGAATTCCCGGTGGGCGGAAAGCCCATCCGCGACGCGCTGATCGAGGACTACGCGCTGGGCCTTGCCCCCGACATGCTGTTAGAGCTGGTCGGCTACCTCGTCGGCGGCGAGCGGCGTCAGAAGGCCAAGGCGTTGGCCAGGGGCCAGGACCCGGACGGCGACGCCGCCACCCTCGACGTGCTGGCGGTGCTGGAGAAGCTGGGCCCCGTGCGCTGCGACCCCGAGGGCTTCGTCGAATGCCTGGAGCCGTTGCAGCCGCGGCTTTACTCCATCGCCTCCTCCCCGCTCGTCACGCCGAGCCAGGTGCACCTCACTGTGGACGCCGTGCGCTACGACATCGCCGGCCGCCGCCGCCTGGGCGTGGCCTCCACGTTCCTGGCAGACCGGGTGAAATCCGGCAGCACCGTCAAGGTCTACACCCAGAAGGCGCACGGGTTCGCGCTGCCTGAGAACGACGCCACACCCATCATCATGGTGGGACCGGGCACCGGCGTGGCCCCGTTCCGCTCGTTCCTGTGGCACCGCAAGGCGGCGAAGGCGAAGGGCCGCGCCTGGCTGTTCTTCGGCCACCAGCGCGAGGCCACCGATTTCTTCTATCGCGACGAGCTCGAGGCCTTCCTCGCCGCCGGCGCGCTCACCCGCCTCTCCACCGCCTGGTCGCGCGATGGAACGGGGAAGGTCTACGTGCAGGACCGCATGCGCGAGGCGGGGCCGGAGCTGTGGGCCTGGCTCAGGGACGGCGCGCACTTCTACGTGTGCGGCGACGCCAAGCGCATGGCCAAGGACGTGGAGAACGCGCTGGTCGAGATCTCCTCCAGGGCCGGTCAGATGAGCGAAGCCGGCGCCCGCGACTTCATCGCCGAGCTGAAGGCCACGGGCCGCTACCAGGCGGATGTGTATTGATGGGTAGAGTGGGGCTAGGAGCGAGCCACAACGTTCCCTCCCCCCTTGTGGGGGAGGGACAGGGTGGGGGGGAAACCCTCGCCTCCAGGACTGTGGTTCCCCCTACCCCTAACCCCTCCCCACAAGGGGGAGGGGGACCCGCGCGTGCCCACTCCCCGGGTGTGCTAACGACATGCCCGTACTGCGGCGTCGGCTGCGGGGTGCTGGCGAGGCCGGACGGCAAGGGCGGGGCGGCCATCGCAGGCGATCCGGAGCACCCGGCGAACTTCGGGCGGCTGTGCTCCAAGGGCTCGGCGCTGGGGGAGACGCTGGGGCTGGAGACCCGGCTGCTGCACCCGATCGTCGACGGTCGGCGTGCGACTTGGGGCGAGGCGCTCGATCATGTGGCAGCCCGCCTTGCTGCCGTCAGGGCCGAGCATGGGCCGGAGGCCATCGCCTTCTATCTCTCGGGCCAGCTGCTGACGGAGGACTATTACGTCGCCAACAAGCTGGCCAAGGGCTTCATCGGCACGCCGCACGTCGACACCAACTCGCGCCTGTGCATGGCCTCGTCGGTGGCCGGTCACCGCCGCGCCTTCGGCGCCGACGTGGTGCCCCAGTGCTACGAGGACCTAGAGCTGGCCGATCTCGTGGTGCTCGCCGGCTCCAACGCGGCTTGGTGCCACCCGGTGCTGTACCAGCGCATCCAGGCCGCCCGCGCCGAGCGCGGCGTGCGCGTCGTCAACATCGATCCCCGCCGCACCGCCACCAGCGAAGGGGCCGACCTGCAGCTCTCCATCAGGCCCGGCAGCGACGGCGTACTGTGGTCGGGGCTGCTGGTGGCGCTGGTGGACCGCCGCCTCATCGACGCGAAGCTGATTGCGGCTCGAACGGAGGGCTTCGACGGCGCGCTCGATGCCGCCCGCTCAATCGCGCCGACGCTCGCGGCCGTCACTCGTGCCACCGGGCTCGATATCGAGGACGTGGCGAAGTTCTTCGACTGGTTCGCAGCGACGGCGCGGGTCGTCAGCTGCTACAGCCAGGGCGTGAACCAGTCGGCGCAGGGCACCGACAAGGTCAACGCGATTCTCAACTGCCATCTCGCGACCGGGCGGATCGGCAAACCGGGCTCCGGGCCACTGTCGTTCACCGGCCAGCCCAACGCCATGGGCGGACGCGAGGTGGGCGGGCTCGCCAACATGCTGGCGGCGCACATGGGCTTCTCGGAGGAGGAGCGCGACCGCGTGCGCCGCTTCTGGGAGGCGCCCAACCTCGTGGCAGGCCCCGGCCTCAAGGCCGTGGACATGTTCGATGCCGTCGCCGACGGGCGCATCAGGGCGCTGTGGGTGATGGGCACCAACCCCGCGGTGTCGCTGCCGCGAGCCGATGCGGTGCGCGAGGCGCTCGCCAGGCTCGAGCTCCTCGTCGTGTCGGAGAACGTCGCCTCCAACGACACGGCTGGGCTCGCTCACGTCAGGCTGCCGGCCGCCGCCTGGGGCGAGAAGGACGGCACCGTCACCAACTCGGAGCGCCGCGTCTCGCGCCAGCGCCCGTTCCTGCCGCTCGCCGGTGAGGCGCAACCCGATTGGTGGATCCTCTCGCAGGTGGCCCAGCGGCTGGGCTACGGGGACGCCTTCGCCTATGCCTCGCCGGCGGAGGTTTTCGGGGAGCACGCACGGCTCTCCGGGTTTGAGAACGACGGCGATCGCGCCTTCGACATCTCCGGCACCGCGGGGCTGAGCCGGCAGGCCTACGACGCCCTGCAGCCGTTCCAGTGGCCCTACCGGCATGCGGAACAGCCCACGGCACGCCTGTTTGCCGACGGTGGGTTCCTTACGCCCGATGGCAAGGCGCGCTTCGTCGCCATCGTCCCGCCTCGGCTGGCGGCTGCCGCAACTGGCGACTGGCCGTTCCTGCTCAACACCGGCCGCATCCGCGATCAGTGGCACACCATGACGCGCACCGGGCTCTCGCCCCGTCTCTCCACCCACATCGCCGAGCCGTTCGTCGAGATCCACCCTGACGACGCGGCCCGCCTCGGGCTGGAGCAGGGCGCGCTGGCCAGGACCGACACGCCGCACGGCACCGCCACGCTGCGCGTCCTCGTCAATCGCGGCCAGCAGCCGGGCACGCTGTTCGTGCCGATCCACTGGTCGGCCGAGAACAGCTCCGGAGCCCGCATCGGCGCGCTGGTGCAGCCCGCCGCCGATCCACACTCCGGCCAGCCGGAGGCCAAAGCCACGCCCGCGCGCGTCGCGGCGCTCCCCGTTGCGCAGTACGGCTTCGCCTTGTCGCGCCGGCCGCTGCGGCTGCCGCGCCTCGTCTACTGGGCGGCGGCGCGGGCGCCGTTCGGGCATGTGCTGAACTTCGCCTTCGACGGTCCGGGCGCCGGCGGCTGGCGCCGATGGCTCGCCTCGGCGCTGCCCGAGGGCGAGCGCATCACGTTCGAGGACGCCGGCGCAGGCGTGTTCCGCGTCGGCGTGCATCGCGCCGGCCGTATCGAGGCGCTGCTGTTCGTGGGGCCGAGCCCGAAGCTGCCTTCGCCCGAGTGGCTGAAGTCCCAGTTCGACCGGGCCGCCATGACCGTCACCGACCGCCGAGCGCTCCTCGCCGGCATTCCGTTCGAGGGCGCCGTCGACGAGGGCGCCATCGTGTGCGTGTGCTTCCAGGTGGGCGCCGCGCGCATCGCGGCGGCTGCGGGCGCCGGCGGCCGCAGCGTGGAGAGTATCGGCCGCCAGCTGGGTGCCGGCACCAACTGCGGCTCCTGCATCCCCGAGATCAGGCGCCTCATTGCTGGTGTCATAGGAGGTGTCAGACCCTCTGGATCTGATACCGTTACTCCAACATCGGTTTGCGGAATGGTGTCAGACCTGGAGGATCTGACACCATGAGACACCCCAGTGCCCAGCGCCCGCGCCGCATGGACCGGCTCGCCACGCTGCCGCTGTTCTTTCCGCTCGACGGTCGGCGTATCGTTGTGATCGGCGGCAGCGAGGCTGCGGCGTGGAAGGCGGAGCTGCTCTCCGCCGCCGGCGCCGCTGTCGCGGTGCTGAGCCCCGAGCCCTGCGCAGACATGGAGGCGCTGGCCGCCGACCCGCCCGGCGGGCCTGTGCGCCTGGAGCGGCGGTCCTGGTCGCCCTCGGATCTCGACGGCGCCGCCTTGGTGGTCGCCGCCGCCAGGGACGAGGAGGAGGCGCAAGCCATATTCGCGGCGGCAGCCGAATCGGGCGTGCCCGTCAATGTTATCGACAAGCCGGGCTACTGCACCTTCCAGTTTGGCGCCATCGTCAACCGTTCGCCGCTGGTGGTCGGCATTTCCACCGAGGGGGCGGCGCCGGTGTTCGGCCAGGCGATCCGCTCGCGCATCGAGGCGCTGCTGCCGGCGGGCTTCGCACGCTGGGCCGAGGCCGCCAAGGCGTGGCGCGCCGAGCTCGGCGGGCTGAAGCTCAGAACCGCCATCCGCCGCCGTTTCTGGGAGGCCTTCGCCACCCTGGCGCTGCGGGTGCCGGACCGCGTGCCCCAGCGCAAGGACTGGAGCGCGCTGCTGCGCACCGCCCTGATCGGTTCCGATGCGGCGGTGTCGCCGGGCCATGTGACGCTGGTGGGTGCCGGCCCCGGCGATCCGGAGCTGCTCACCCTCAAGGCGGTGCGGGCGCTGCGCTCGGCCGACGTGATCCTGTTCGACGATCTCGTGGCGCCGGAGATCCTCGACTTCGCCCGGCGCGAGGCCAGGCGGATGCTGGTCGGCAAGACCGGCCATCGCCCCTCCTGCAGGCAGGACGACATCAACGGCCTGATGGTGAGCCTGGCGAAAGCGGGCAAGCGCGTGGTGCGCCTCAAGTCCGGCGACCCCACGATCTTTGGCCGGGCCGGCGAGGAGATCGCCGCACTGGAAAGCGCCGGGATTGCCTTCGACGTGGTGCCCGGCATCAGCGCCGCCCAGGGCGCCGCGGCCAGCCTCAAGGTGTCGCTCACCCACCGCAGCGTCGCCCGGCGCGTGCAGTTCGTCACCGGTCACGCCCACGATGGCCGGCTGCCGCAGGACCTGGACCTCGCCGCCCTCGCCGACCCGCAGGCGACGACGGCCGTCTACATGCCGCTTGCCACCCTGCCCGATCTCGTGGAGCGCCTCCTGCAGGCCGGGGTCGAGCCGCATCGGCCTGTTTGCGCGGTATTCAATGCAACCCGGCCGGATGAGCGGCGCGTGGCCGGGAGTGTAGGAACCATCGGCGCACGCCTCGATGGCATCCGCGAGACAGGGCCGTGCGTGTTGATCGTGGGCGCGGTCTTGCATGCGAAGGGTGTCAGACCCGGAGGGTCTGACACCGGCACGGAGCTTCAGGGTGCCAACGACGGAACTTTTTGCTGCGATTGCGCGTTTGCAGTCCAGAGTGAGGCGTCAGGAGCGACTGCAGCGTGCCGTGGTACCTCACTCTGAATGAAAGTGGCCTTGGTTTGGCCTAACCAAGGCCACTTTCCCTGTCCACCGCCACACCTCGCATCAGGACTTGGCCTGATCGTCGCGCCCCGCGAGCGTGTCGCGCAGGACGCGGCCGGCATTGACGGCCTGTGTCCACATGGAGCCCCAGCCCGAGGCGCTCCGCACCTCGCTCAGCACGCGCAGATGCCGCGCCCGCTCCGCCTCGGGCACCAGCGCCACCATCCTGGCCCACAGGGCGCCGATGTTGTAGGCCGCGACGGCGCTGTCGGCGCGCACGGGCACCACATCCTCGCGGGCAAACCCCAGCTCCTCGCCGGCGGCCTCGGCGGCGGCGCGGATGGATTTCGCCTTCTCGCGCGTGCCCGCCTCCAGGTCGTAGGGCGGCGCCCAGTCCTGGAACGGGCGCAGCGCATCGATGCGGGTCAGCACCAGCAGTATGGGCGGGCGGCGGCGGTTTGGCTGGGCGGCGAACCGCTCGCGGATCGCCTTCAGCGCCGCGCGGTCGCGGTCGCGGGCGGGGCGGGTGGCGTCAGCGACCCACAGCACCATGTCGCAATGGTGCGCGGCATCGACCAGCGGCGCGATGCCCTTCGGGCTGCTCAGGCCGGGGCTGTCGACGATCAGCGCCGGCGGCAGACCCTCGTGCGTCAGCTTGTAGGTGGTGAACGACTTCGTGGCCGGCACGGTATCGACGACGGCCTCCACGGCGCCGGCCAGCGTGTTGATGAGACTCGACTTGCCGGCCCCTGTCTGCCCGGCCACCAGGATGCGGATGGGCTCGGCCGCACGGCTCTCCAGGGCGGCCATATCCCTGCGGGAGGCCTCCGAGACGTGGCTCGTCAGCTGCTCCCTGGTGACGCGCAGGTTGCCGCCGTAGAGGTCGATGGCCGCGCGACCCACCTCGCGGACGTAGGCGCGGGCCACGCGGCCGGCGAGGTGCTCGCGCCCCATCTCGTACATCTGGCGCGTGAACCGCTCCCTGACCTCCGTCGTCGCCGCCGCCAGCGGGTTGAGCATGCGCACGACGCGCCAGAGCTGGTAGCCCTTCTCGGCCAGGTTGACGGCGCCGCGCCAGCGGTAGAGCCACATGAGCTGGGCCACCGTGACGCGGTCGCCGAGCGGGAACGTGGCGAGGATGAAGTTGCGCAGGCCGTCGCTGGTGCGCTCGATCAGGGCCAGGGCCTCGGGCACTGTGAACTGCAGCAATGGATCGCCGCGCTCCGGGTGGAGGCGCTTGGCCACCAGCTCGACCGTCTCCAGGCCGAGGTTCAGGGCGCTGTCGCGGCTGGTCATGCGGTCGGCGGGGGCCTTGGCGGCGAACGCCTGGACGTCGGCCCAGGCCTCCTCCTGGCGCGGGGTCCAGGCCTTGTCCCCGGGCTCGCCCTCCTGCAGGCTGGCGACCGCCGCGAGGGGCAGCGGCAGCATCAGCCGGCGCTCCAGGAGATAGGCGCCGGTCACGGCGATGCAGGTGCCCATCGCCCAGTAGAGGACGTAGCCGTGCTGCCACAGCCACAGCGAGCCGAGCAGCACCAGGCTGACGGTGGGCAGCACCAGCGCCACCGCCAGCAGCGCCAGCCGTAGGTGCACCGTGGACCTGCCCGGCGGCGCCGCGGCTCCTGCCTTGCCCTGCCTGGTGCGCTGGGTTGCTTCTCCGCGCTCGCTCATCGTTCAGTCCGCACAGAAACGTGCACCTGCCGGATGCCGGAATCGGCGCACAATTCAGTTGCCGTAGCACTCTATGTAGGGCCTGGCCAGCCTGACGGCGATGCCCTTCACGCCGGGCGGCGGCGATACCAGCGGGTGAGCAGCTCCATGCCGAGGAACGAGACGAGGCCGGCGCCGAGCAGGGTCGCCTCGCCGGCCCCGTAGCCCCAGCGCTCGACGATCAGGGCGAACGCGGTGGGAGCGACGGCGGCGAGGACGAGGTAGGGGGTGGCGAGAATCCCCAGGATCTCGCCGTAGCCCTGGGCGCCGAACAGCGCCAGCGGCACCGCCCCGCGCATGATGGTGACAAGGCCGTTCGACACCCCGAACAGCAGGATAAAGGCCAGTGCCGTCCAGAAGCTGGCCCCGCCCAGCATCAGCACCGCGAACGAGAGGGGGATCAGCGCGACCGATACCCGGCCGACATCGAGCGGATGCCACTTGCGCGCGAGCGTCAGGTCCCAGATGCGGCCGACAACCTGGGCGATGCCCTTGAACGAGGCCATCAGCACCGCCATGGCGGCGACAAGACCTGAGCCTTCCAGGATCGGTACCAGATGCACCGCCAACGCGCCCATCACGACGGCGCTGGCCGCGGCGACCGCGCCGAACAGCACCATGGCGACGGTGCGGGTTGAGCCGTCCAGTGGGCGCCCGGTGTACTGCGTCTCGGCATTGCCGGTCGCCCGCGCGTGCTCGGCCTGCTCGGGCGTCTCGCGCCGGGCGAGGCCGAGGACGTGCAACGGCAGGCAGACGAGAAGGTTGATGGCGGCGAACACCAGCAGCGTCGTACGCCAGCCGTAGGCCGAATTGAGGGCGTGGCCGATGGGCCAGAATACGGTGGAGGCGAGGCCCCCGAACAGGGTGAGGTACGAGATCGCGCGCCGGCCGCGCGAGGGCGTCACCTGCACCAGGGCTCCGAACGCCGCGTCGTAGAGCGTGAGCCGCATGGCGAGGCCGAGGAAGGCCCAGGCGGCGAGGTAGCTGTAGGGGTCGCTCACCTGCGCCAGGAGCACGAGCCCGACGGCATTGAGCACCGAGCCCACGGACATGGTGAGCCGCCCGCCGCGGCGGTCCAGGAAGCGGCCCACGCCGGCCGAGATGGCACCCGAGACCAGCAGGCCGACTGTGAGCCCGGCGAACACCAGGCCCTGGCTCCAGCCGGTGTCGGCGGCGATGGGCTTACCCAGCACGCCGAGCGCGTAGAGCGTGGTGCCCCAGGAGATGATCTGGGTGAGGCCGAGGCTGACGATGGCGACGGTGGCCGGATGGCGGATGAAGCCGCCGAGCGCCGAGGCATGGAGTGGCGTGTGTCGTTCCTGCATGGCTCCCGGCATTCCAGCCCCGGCATGAATTTCTTGTCTTCCTCCGCCGGTCACGTTAGCGCACGTCGCCTGCGCGCGCATCTTGTCCTCTGGACGCAGCAGGGTTGCGATCCAATATTGCCAGGGGTCAGGAGGGCCACGCCGTGAATGACCGTCGGGACGAGGAAGAGAACCGCCTCTCAGCCCGCGCCGCGCGCTACGTGCGCGTCGGCACCAATGTGGGAGCCGTGGCGGCGCGCGTGGCCGGGCAGCGGCTGTTCGGCCGCGAGGGCGACGATGCGGCCAACGCGGCGGCCCTGGCCGCGGCGCTGGGCGGTCTCAAGGGGCCGATCATGAAGGTGGCGCAGATGCTGGCCACCATCCCCGAGGCCCTGCCGGCGGAATATGCTACGGCCCTCTCCCAGCTGCAGTCGCAGGCGCCGCCCATGGGGCCGGCGTTCGTGCGCCGGCGCATGCAGGCCGAGCTGGGGCCGGACTGGTCGCAGCGATTCAAGAGCTTCGAGCAGCAGCCGGCGGCCTCGGCCTCGCTGGGTCAGGTGCACCGCGCCGTCGCCCACGATGGCGCCGGGCTCGCCTGCAAGCTGCAGTATCCCGACATGCAGTCGGCCGTGGAGGCGGATCTCAACCAGCTCAAGATCGTGTTCGCCCTGCACGCGCGCATGAACCCGGCGATCGACACCGCCGAGATCCTGAAGGAGGTGTCGGCCCGCCTGCGCGAGGAGCTGAACTACGAGCTGGAAGCGCACCACATGGCGCTCTACGCGCTGATCTTCAGGGACGAGCCGACGATCCGTGTGCCTGAGTGGAAGCCTGATCTGTCGAGCAAGCGCCTCTTGACGATGACCTGGCTCGATGGCCGGCGCCTGCTCGACTACAAGAGCGCGCCGCTGGAGGCGCGCAACGCCATCGCCAGGGCGCTGTTCAAGGCGTGGTGGTATCCGTTCTCGCACCACGGCGTGATCCACGGCGACCCGCACCTCGGCAACTACACGATCTTCGAGGAGCAAGGCGGGCCGGCCGGCATCAACCTGCTCGATTACGGCTGCATCCGCAGCTTCCGGCCGCCGTTCGTGCAGGGCGTGATCGATCTCTATACAGGCATCCTGCAGGGCAGGCCGGACCTGGTCGTGCATGCCTACGAGATCTGGGGCTTCAAGGGCCTTTCCAAGGAGCTGATCGAGACGCTCAACATCTGGGCGCGGTTCATCTACGGCCCGCTGCTGGACAACCGCGAGCGCGAGATCGCCGAAGGTACCACGCCCGGCCAGTACGGCCGCAAGGAGGCCTTCACCGTGCACAAGCAGCTGCAGGAGAAGGGCCCGGTGAAGGTGCCGCGCGAGTTCGTCTTCATGGACCGCGCCGCCATCGGCCTCGGCGGCGTGTTCCTGCACCTCGCGGCCAGGCTCAACTGGCACGCCATGTTCAACGAGACCATCGAGGGGTTCGTGCTGGACGAGGTGGCTGCGCGGCAGCAGACCGCCTTCGGTGCGGCGGGCGTGCCGCTTCCGGAGGCTGCGTAGGGGGCGTCGAGCGTCAGCGAAGACCCAACGCATTCCAGGGGTACGTCACGGATTTGTGTTGGCCTGCGCTTCGCTAGCCCCAACCTGCTCACTATAGTGGACGAAGCCAGGAGATGAGGCTCCACCGTCGCGCCGCGGGCGGATCGGGGCGTAGAAAGCAGGGCCAGGCAGCTAACCCACGCGCAAGAGCAGGGCGCCTGCCAACACCATCAGCGCAGCGGCCACGCGCGCGGCCAGCCATGGCTCGCGCAGGAGGAGCGTGGATATCAGTGTCGCGTACAGCACGCTGGTTTCCCGTAAGGCCGCCACCAGCGCGATCGGTGCTACCGTCATTGCCCAGATGGCGATGCCGTACGCGGCGGTGGAGAGTGTTGCTCCGCCGAGCGCAATGGCCCAGTGAGCCTTGAACTCGCTCGCGAGCCGCTGCGGGCCGATGGTTTGCAAGCCATAGACGCTCATTGCGGCCCCGCTCAAAAGGAATAGCCAGGCGGCATAGGCGACCGCCGAACCGGCGGCTCGGGCGCCGATGCCGTCGGCCAAAGTGTAGGCCGTGATTGTAAGGGAGGTGAGGAGCGCGAACCCGACGGAGCGGCCATCGAACCGGGTCGCCCGTCGGCCGCCCCGGACGGCGAGCAGCAGGATGCCGGCTGCAAGCACCACGATCCCGGCCCAGGCGGCCAGCCGCAGCGTTTCACCCAACACGAGCGTGGCGACGAGGGCCGTCATCAGCGGCGCGGTGCCCCGGGCAATCGGGTAGACGTGTCCCAAGTCGCCGTGCCGATAGGCCTCGGCCAGCGTCAGGTAGTAGCCTATGTGGATGACGACCGAGGCGACCACATAGGGCCAGGCGGCAAAATCTGGAAGGCCGGTCAAAAAGACAAAGGGGGCTACCACAAGGCTCGAAGCCACGGCCACCAGGGTGGTGGCGATGACAGGTTCCAGGTCAAGCTTGAGAAGGGCATTCCAGCCGGCGTGGCAGGCAGCCGCGGCCAGCACCGCGACGAAAACGAAAAGCTCCATCGCCCAGGGAACCTCGAGGAAGGACCGGCCGCCGCCATCTTGGCTCGTGCCTCATCTACGGCAAGCAGACTGGCTCTCGCATCAGGAGCGCCGCTTCAACACAAACAACGCCCTCCAGCGTGGATACGCCCCTCGCGCCAATAGGATCGCGGTCGCTAGCCGCGGACGGCCACCTTCACCGTCTGCGGCGCGCCGGAGGTGCTGCCGCTGCGGTCGGCGACGACGATGTCGAAGCTGGCGGCACCGCCGCCGCGGCCGTCGTGCACGAAGCTGACCTGCCCGGCTTCGAGATCGGCCTGGGTGAATACGGTCACCGCCTTGCGCGGGGCGTTTGCCAGGGCCAGGTAGCCGTTGCGGACGTTGGAGACGGTGAACTTCAGGTCCTTGGAGCTATCGTCCGGGTCCAGCGCGTTGAGGTCCTGCAGAGTGATCGGCGCCGAACCGCCCTTCGAGACCTCGATCTGCAGGTCGCCGGCGAGGGTGGGGGGGATGTTCTTCACCTCGGCGGTGAGGTTGCCGCCCACCTCCAGCGCCAGTTTGCCGTAGCGCACGTTGCCGCTGACATCGCCTCCGCTGCGGATGTCGATGAGGTGCTTGACCACGACCTCGCCCTGCAGCGTGCCGTGGATCTCGGCGTTGTCGGACTTGACCTTCCCGAACAGCCGGCCGTTGGGATGCACCAGCACCGACTTAGCCGCCACGTCGCCCTCTAGATAGCCGAACACCTCCAGTTGACGACAGTTGCGCAGCTCACGAACGCCACGGATTACCGTGTCCTCCGTGACAATAAGCACGCCGTTATCAGCCACTGATTTGCCCCGTTTCCCATCCCCCCAATCCTGCAGGATCGGGGCCAAGGTGGGCAGGAACTTGGCCGAAAAACTTGACCGGCACAAGCCATAACCGGCTGACGCCGCATGCACTTCATGCCAGGGTGGCGCGGCCGGCACAGGCAAGACCGGCAGACCTCTGGGGAGACATGCACCAATGCGAGCGATCCTCGCTTATCTGACCGCCAAGCCTGGCATGGAGGCAAAGTTCAAGGAGACGATGACGGCCCAGGCCCAGCGCTGCCTGGCCAACGAGCCGGGCTGCCTGCAGTTTGATGTGACCCAGGACCCCAAGGACTCGTCGCGGTTCGTGATGCTGGAGGTCTACAAGGACGACGCCGCCATCAAGGCGCACCAGGACAGCCTGCACTTCAAGGATTTCCGTCCCGTGATCAGCGAGCTGGTGGCCGACCGCAAGGTCGAGGTGTTCAGTATCGTGTCGGACGGCAGGACGAAGAGGTAGGGGGCGCAGGGGTCGGGCGAAGCTGGGCCCGACGACACGGTCCGGGTGAATGGTGAGTGGCGAATGGGGCCCCCATTCGCCACTCACCATTCGCCACTCGCGCATTTGGCGGGCTGCGTCGGTTGGACGCAAGGGTCGCCCCTCCGAAATTCCCAGAGGCGCCGCAGCGATGGCGTCCCTGCGGTCTCCACAGCTGTATGCGAATTGGCCGCCGTGTGCCGCCTTGGTCCGGCCACGGCGCCGATGCACCTTCCGCGGCTTTCGCGCGGACCGCGGCCGAGCGTCCGGCAGCGAGCGGCAAGCAGTGCTGCCTGCAGGACTTGGCTGCGGGATATGGGTTGCGGGCTATGGAATGAATGAGGGCAGATGCCGATGCGCGAGACTGTTCGTCTGCTGGGGGCGATGATGGTCGCCGCGGCGCTGCTGCATGTCTCGGGCAGTCTCGGGCCGGCCGACGCGCAGGCCCCGATGCGGCAGATCAGGCTGACCGAGCGGCAGGTCGAGGGCTTCATTGCCGCCCAGAAGAAGCTGGCGACGGCCAAGGCCGAGACCGAGTTCGAGGCCATCGCCAAGGAGCACGGCTTCGCCAGCCTCGACGAGATCGACGACGTGGAGGCCAACATCGTGCTGCTGATGAATGCCATCGATCCGGCCACCAGGGCGTTCAGCGAGCCGCCCATCCTCATCAAGCGCCGCATCGACGAGGTGACGACCGACAAGACTATGCCGGAGACGGAGCGCAAGCAGGCGCTGCAAGAGCTGACGGCGGCGCTGAGCACCGCCCGGCCCATCCAGTTTCCCGACAACATCGAGCTGGTGAAGAAGTACTACGACCAGCTGCAGGCAGCGCTGGAGTAGGGATCAGGGCGTGGCGCCGTAGCGGTGCAGGTCTGCCCCGTGGCTGCGCAGCCAGCGCTTGGCTTCCTCCAGCCGCGGCATGCAGCGTGCCACGTGCTTCCAGAAGCGGGGGCCGTGGTTCATCTCCAGAAGATGGGCGACCTCGTGGGCGGCTACGTAGTCAAGCACGTGGCCCGGCGCCATGACGAGGCGCCATGAGAAGGACAGAAGACCGCCGGCGGTGCACGAACCCCAGCGGCTGGTCTGATCGCGCACGCTGATGCTGCGCGCCTTCACGTTCAGCGTCCGGCTGTGGCGCGTGACCGAGGCGTCGAGGTCGGCGCGGGCCTGCTCCACCAGCCAGTCCTTCATCCGGCGCGAGGCATGCTCCAGCCGTCCCGAGACCACAAGCTGCGGCAGCCTTCCGGTTGCGGCGGCCACCTCAACCACCGGACGCGCCCGCGCGATGCCGGAGAGGCACAGGCGATGCACGCGGCCGCGTAGCGGTATCCTCGCGCCGTCGGCGAATGGGACGGGCTCCGGCACCGCACCCAGGCACTCGCGCACCCAGTCGAGATTGCTCTCCACGAAGCGGCTCGCTTCCTCCATGCGGCACTGGGCGGGGACGGTGACGAGGACCGCGCGCTTCGTCTTGCTCACTCTCAGCGTGAGCCGCCGTGCCGCCGCATGGCGCCTCACCTCGATCGGCGCACCGAGCGCCTCAAGCTCAAGCGTGCTCCTGAAGGAGCTGCTCCGCCCTCTGCCCATCGGCTTCTCTTGCCCTCCTGCGGGTGGGACTCCGCCCGTCCCCGTCATGACCCGCGCGCCGCGCTCGCGCAGCATCACACTGCCGCCCTAGCAAAATTTGTACAAGACGGTCAGCATCGTTCAAGCCTTGCTTAAGAGAGATGACGATCGTGTGGCGCGATCGCGACAGGATTTGGGGTTCGACTGCCGGCATCAGGCATAGCGCGCGAAGCTGAACGCCAGCGCCTCCAGCTCGTGCGCGCGCCGTCCGCGCTCCGGCATCGTCGCCATGTGCTCCAGCTGGGCGATCGACAAGTCGTTGGCCGCGCACGGATCGTGCGAGCGGATGAACTGCGCGATGCGCGGCGCGATGTCGGAGCGGAAGCGCTTGCCATTGAAGATGCCGTAGTGGCCGACGCGCGGGCATTCGAAGTGCACCTTGCGGTCGGCCGTAATACCTGTGCATAGCGCGTGGGCGGCGCTACACTGGCCGGTGCCGGTGATGTCGTCCTTCTCGCCTTCCACGGTCATCAGGGCCGGGCGGCGGATGGCCGCGAGATCGACAGGGCGACCGCGGTGGGTCATCAGACCGCGCGGCATCAGGTGGCGCACGAACGCGATGTCCACAGTCTGGAGATAGAACTCGGCGGTGAGGTCCATCACAGCCAGGTACTCGTCGTAGAAGGCGCGGTGCTTCTCAGCCGAGTCGCCGTCGCCGTGGACGAGGTGCAGGAACATGTCCTTGTGGGCCTGCATGTGGCGGTCGAGGTTCATGGTCATGAACCCCGAGAGCTGCAGGAAGCCGGGATAGACTCTGCGCCCGCGGCCCGGCTGATGCCACGGCACCGTGGTTATGACGTTGCGGCGGAACCAGTCGGTGCCGCGCTTCTCGGCCAACGTATTGACCACGGTCTGGTTGATGCGGGTGTCGATGGGACCGCCGGCAAGCACCAGTGACAAGGGCACGTTGGGGTCGCCATCGGCCTCCATGATGGCCGTGGCCGCCAGCACCGGCACCGAGGGCTGGCAGACAGCGAAGACGTGAATATCGCCCGCGAGGTGGCGGAAGATGTCGGCCATGACGTCGATGTAGTCGTCGAGATCGAACCGCCCTTCGGAAAGCGGCACGCTGCGGGCATCCTGCCAGTCGGTGATGTAGACCTCGTGGTCGGGCAGGAAGGTCTCGACCGTGCCCCGCAGGAGCGTCGCGAAGTGGCCCGACATCGGCGCCACGAGCAGCAGGCGCGGGTCGGCGGCGGCGCGGCGTGGGTCGATATCGCGCTTGAAGTGGATCAGGCGGCAGAACGGATGCTCCCACGCCACCTCCTCGGTCACGCGGACGGCGGCGCGGTCGACGATGGTGTGGGTGAGACCGAAGGCGGGCTTGGCGTACTGCCGGGTGGCGCGCTCGAACACCTCGCAGGCGGCCAGCGTATTGCGGCCGATGGGCGTGTGCGTCCAGGGGTTCAGCGGGTTGAAGAACATCCGCCACGACCGCGCGGCCATGCGGGCCGGGCGCAAGGTCGCGCGCCCCAGCTCGTACCAGTCATAGAGCACAGGTTTCCCCCCTGTTCAGTTCTAGCCTGCAGATGGCACCTTGAATGCAGCGCGAAGTCAACAGGGGCGCGGCTTTGCGGCCACAGTGGTGTCGGACCCTCCGGGGCTGACACCGTTACGCTAACGTGGGTTTGGAGCTATGATGTCAGACTCAGAAGGGTCTGACACCATCTTGGCCAGGCCCGCAGCGATCGCGTCGGGGCCGGCGGCGAAGCTGAGGACGGTGCGGAAGCTGCCATCGGCGTCCATGACGTAGATGGGCGACGGCACTGCGGCCCGGTCCGGCTCCACCACTTCGTGCATGCCGCGAATGCGATAGGCGGCGAGCACCTGCGCGATCTCGGCGGGCGTGCCGGTGAGCCCCACAAGGCGCGGATGGAAGCGCGCCACATAGGCTTTGAGCCGGTCGGGCGTATCGTTCTCCGGGTCAACGGTGATGAGGATCGGCGCGAAGCGCGCGGCCTGCGGACCGAGCCTGTCGAGCGCTGCGGAGAGGACCTGCAAGGCGGAGGGAACGACATCTGGGCTCGATGTGGCCCCGAACACGACCAGCATGATGCGGCCACGGAAGTCCGCGTCGGTGACACGGCTGCCGTCATGTTCGGTGAGCGCAAAAGGGCCGCCGATGAGCGCCCGGCCCGATGTCTTGATTGCGGGGCTGGGAAACAGCCGCTCGCGCGCCTGCGGCAACGCGGCCAGCGCCGTCAGCGCACCGACGGCGAGGCCGGCGAAAGCCAGGACGGCAAGCCTGATGCGGGCTGGGTTCATCGCGGTCTATGCAATCTACTCTCCCATCTGCACCAGCGAGCCGCTGGCGCGAGCCTGGCGCAGGAAGAAGGCGAAGGCGCCGGCGCCGAGGCCGAAGTACACCAGGTTGAGGAGCAGCGCCTTGAGCATGTAGCCGGCCTCGAAGGTGTGGTTGACGACGAGCGCCCTCAATCCTTCGAACACGTAAGTGGGCGGGAGCGCCAGCGCCACCGGCTGCAGCCAGCCGGGCAGGGTCGCCACCGGGTAGTAGACGCAGCACACTGGCAGCAGCACGAACGCCACCAGCCAGGCGAAATTCTCCGCGCCCAGCCCCCAGCGTAGCACCACGCCGGCGGAGACCATGCCGAGCGCCCAGCTCATGACGATGAGGTTGGCGAACAGGGCGGCGAAACCGAAGCCGAGGCCCAGCAGGTTGAAACCGAAGAACCAGTAGGCCATCAGCGCCACCGGCACCATGGCCACAGTCAGCTTGCCGAGGCTCACCACGATCAGCGAGGCGATCAATTCGGCCGGCCGCAGGGGGCTCATCAGCAGATGCCCGAGGTTGCGCGACCACAGCTCCTCCAGGAAGGCGATGGAGAAGCCGAGCTGCCCCCGCACCAGGATGTCCCATAACAGGACAGCGCCGATGAAGAGCCCCGCCGCACGGCCGGCAAGGCTCGTGGCCTGGGCGAGGTAGGACTGCAGGAAGCCCCAGGTCAGCATCTGCACCAGCGGCCAGTAGATCAGCTCCGCGGCGCGGGGCCAGGACGAGCGGATCACGTACCAGTGCCGCAGCACCATGGCCGAGACGCGCCGCGCCGAGGCGGCAAGGCCTGCCTGCTGGCGCAGCGCTGCATTCGCCGTCGCGGTCATGGTTGCAGCTCCGCCTCGTCTGCCCCGCGCCGGGCAATGGCGAGGAAGGTCTCCTCCAGGTTCGTCCGCCCGAAGCGGTCGATCAGCGCCTGCGGCGTAGCGTCGGCGACAATCCGGCCCTTCTCCAGCATGATCACCCGGTCGGCGAGCCGCTCCACCTCGGCCATGTTGTGCGAGGCGAGCACGACGGTGGCCGCGCGTTCGCGGCAGTAACGCTCCAACCTAGTGCGCACCCAATCTGCGGTGTCGGGATCGAGCGAGGCCGTCGGCTCGTCGAGCAGCAGAAGCTCGGGCGCGTTGAGGAGTGCCTTGGCGAGACTGACCCGGGTCTTCTGTCCCGCCGAGAGCCGGCCGTAGGGGCGGTCCAGCAGGTCCCCGAGCCTCAGCTCTTCAGCAATCACGGCGATGCGCCGCGCCAGGGAGCGGACGCCGTAGAGCCGGCCGAACACCTCCAGGTTCTGACTGACGGTGAGCCGCATTGGCACATCCACGTATGGGCTCTCGAAGTTCATGCGGTGCAGCACCCGGTAGCGCTCGCGCGCCATGTCGGCGCCGAACACTCTGGCTTCGCCCGAGGTCGGCGTGACAAGGCCCATCAGCATGGCGATGGTCGTGGTCTTTCCGGCACCGTTGCCGCCGAGGAGGGCGGTGACCGAGCCGCGGCGCAGGGTAAAGTCGATGCCATCGACGGCCACCACATCACGGTAAACCTTACGCAAGGTCCGCACCTGGACAGGCGGGGCGACGGGCCTCTCTTCTTGTTGCGGCGCGGGCTGCGTTGGCTTCTGCATGGCCTCTCATATGGTGTGGTGGTAATCCTATCGGGAGCAGACATCTGGAGCAGATAAGGGCGTGGAGCAAGGCGAGCGGCCGCCGGCCGTTCCGGGCCCCCAGACCCAATCCAGAGTCAAACCAGGTCCAACCCGAGTTCGACCGGCATCCAAACCAGCACGGGTTCCCGCACATGCTGCAGCTCGAACGGTCTGGCAAGGAGGGAGGGGAAAGCCGCCTGCGCCTGCAGACGGCGGTGCGGTTGCGCTGGTTCGGCGTGGTCGGACAGCTGACCACCATCTGCTACGTCCGCTTCGTCCTCGGCTTCCCCTTCGACATCGGCATCTGCCTGGCATTGATCGCGCTGAGCGCATGGCTCAACGTCTTCCTGCGCATGCGCTACCCGGCGCGCACCCGCCTCAGCAGCGCGTTCGCCACGCTGCTGCTGGCCTACGACATCCTCCAGCTCGCGGCGCTGCTTTATCTCACCGGTGGCATCGAGAACCCCTTCGTGTTCCTGCTCGTGGCGCCGGTGACAGTCTCCGCTGCAACGCAGCCGCCGCGTAACACCATCGCTCTGGGCGTGCTGGGGGCGGCGGCGACCACGTTCCTCGTATTCTTCCACCGTCCGCTGCCGTGGTATCCGCCGGGCGGGTTCGATCTGCCGACGCTCTACGATCTGGGTGCGCTCGCCTCGGTGCTGGCCGGCATGCTGTTCCTCGCCCTCTACGCTTGGCGGCTCGCCAAGGAATCCCGCCAGATGGCCGATGCGCTGGCCGCCACCGAGATGGTGCTCGCGAGGGAGCAGCAACTGCATGCGCTGGACGGCCTCGCCGCCGCCGCCGCGCACGAGCTCGGCACGCCGCTCTCCACCATCGCCGTGGTGGCCAAGGAGCTGGCCCGCGGCGCACCTCAGGACGGCACCTTCGCCGACGACCTGGCGCTTCTGCAGACCCAGGCGGAGCGCTGCCGCGAGATCCTGCGTAGGCTGACGCGCGGCACGCAGCAGCCCGATCCGCTGCTGACCCACGTCACGGTGCGGGAGCTGATCGAGGAGGCCTCTGCGCCCTATCGCGGCGCCAGCGCCAAGATCGTCATCAGCGCGGCGCCGGAGGCCAACGGCGAGCCGGCCAGGGGCGCGGAGCCCGTGGGGCGGCGGCGGCCTGGGGTCATCTACGGCCTCGGCAACATCATCTCGAATGCGGTGGATTTCGCGCTGTCGAAAGTGGAGATCGGCGCGGCGTGGTCGGCGCGCGAGGTTGTCATTACAATAACCGATGACGGGCCTGGGATCTCGCCGCTGGTGCTGGATGCCCTGGGCGAGCCCTACGTCACCACGCGGCCAGCGCGTCACGCCGAGCGGACGCGGGACGGCCAGCCTCACGGCATGGGTCTCGGCTTCTTCATCGCCAAGACCCTGCTGGAGCGGTCCGGGGCCACGGTCTCGCTGGAGAACCGCCCGGCACCCGCCACCGGCGCCATCGCCAGGGTGAGCTGGCCGCGCGCGGCCTTCGAGGGCCCCGAAACGGCCGGATACGGACCTGCGGAGCGGCCGGCGGAGCTGGCCGGGGCCGGGCGGGGTTGACGCGATTAAGCAGTGCGGAGGACAAGGGCTTGGGTGTGGTACAGTGCCCCGGTATGATATCTTGATTGGGAGGCGTCGCGGTGACCGAGGATCTGTCATTCAAACCCGATGAGCTGCCACAGGATCGCTCGCTGATTCTGGTGGACGACGATCGGGCCTTCGTGCAGCGCCTGGCGAAGGCTATGGAAGGACGAGGCTTCGAGGTGCGCACCGCGCATTCCGTGGCCGAGGGCTTGGCCCTGATCCATGCCAAGGCGCCCGCCTTCGCCGTGGTCGACATGCGCCTCGACGACGGCAACGGGTTGGACGTGGTGGCCGAGCTCGCCAAGATGCGCCCCACCGCCCGCAGCATCGTCCTGACGGGCTACGGCAACATCGCCACCGCGGTGACGGCCGTGAAGCTGGGCGCGGTGGATTACCTCGCCAAGCCCGCCGACGCGGACGACGTGACCGACGCGCTCCTTGCTCCGCACAATGAGAAGGCGCCGCCGCCCGAGAACCCGATGTCGGCGGACCGGGTGCGCTGGGAGCATATCCAGCGCGTCTACGAGCTGTGCAACCGCAATGTCTCCGAGACCGCGCGCCGGCTCAACATGCACCGCCGCACCCTCCAGCGCATCCTGGCCAAGCGGGCGCCGAAGTAAGGCCAGCTTCCCAGTGCCACCGCAGCGTATTTTCCGGGCCCGCCGCCGGCGCCGTCAGCGGTAGAAGAGCTACAAGAGGAGGCTCAGGCCGACGCTGACGATGAGGCAGGTCATCAGCGGAATGTAGATCCGCATTCCCTCCCGCTCGATGGCGATGTCGCCCGGCAGCCGCCCGAGCCCCAGACGCTCGCCGGCAAGCCAGACGAGCCCGAGCACGACCAGGGCAAGCCCCAGGAAGATCAGCGCCTTGCCCATGTTCGATCCTTGGGGTCACCGCGAGAGACGAAAGTTTATCACGCCGGCCGCGCCGGGAAGCAGCCGAAGGGAGTCCCGATCCGTCGCTGACCAGGGGCCCGATCGGGGGATTGGGCACACGCGTTCACGCTCTCTTCGGCAGCCCGAGGTTTCCGGGCGTTGGCTCCGCCCGTCCGCGGGTTTTACCGGATATTCCGGTCGCCCCTCCGGGTTCATGCCAGCCGGCGGCATCGGGTGGATGCCGTTCTCGGACCGGAGGAGGTGGATCGTGTCCAAAGCATCGCGCGCGCTGCTGCTGAGCACTGGCATTGCTGTCAGTGTGGGGCTCGTCTCGTCGGCGGCGCAGTCGCAGCAACAGCCGCAGCAACAGCCGCAACCGCAATTGCAGCAGCCCCAACAGCAGCAGCCCCATCAGCAGCAGTCGCAACAGCAGCCTCAGCAGTCGCAACAGCAGCCCCAGCAGGACCTGCAGCAAATCTGGCAGATGCACCAGCAGCAGCTGCGCGCCCGCATCTCCGGTGCCGTGCAGCAGTTGCGGCAGGCGTGCCAGGACGAGCTGCGCAACTTCTGCAGCACCGTGACTCCCGGCGAGGGCCGCCTGCTGCTCTGCATGCAGGCGCACGACGACAAGATCAGCCGTCAGTGCGAGCTGGCCATGCTCGAGACCACGCGCAACATCGGCAAGTCGGTGCACCGTATGGAGAACTTCGCCCAGGCCTGCTGGCAGGACATCCAGGCTCACTGCAGCGGCGCCGGCGGGTCGGTGGCCCAGTGCATGCTGGACAACCGCGCATCGCTGTCGGCGCCGTGCCAGGCGATGGTGATGGCGATGCTGCCTCCCGCTCGGACGGGCCAGACGCAGCAGGACCAGCAGCAGCAGTCCATGATCGGCCTCGCCATCTACAGCGCCGACGGCATGATGCTGGGGCAGGTGACGGGCGTCAGGCGCCGCCCGGACGGCAGCCTGGAGGCGATCGAGGCGGAGATCGGCAGCCCGCTCGGCATGGGCGCCACCAGCGTGCTGATCAGCCCCGGCGACCTGCGCTGGAAGGGCGACGGCGTCGAGCTGCAGATGGTGGCCGACCAGGTGCGCTCCATCCTGCGGGGGCAGCGGCAGTAGGCCGGAACCGCAAGCGCAATCGACCTACGAGGTGCCAGTCACGCCGTCTTGGCCCGGGCACGCTCGATCGCGGCGCGGATGAGCGCTTTCGCCTCATCCGCGTCGCCCCAGCCCAGCATTTTCACCCATTTGCCGGGTTCCAGATCCTTGTAGTGCTCGAAGAAGTGCTGCACCTGCTCCAGCGTGATCCGCGGCAGGTCGGTGTAGTTGTGCACGTGCTCGTACCGCCTGGTGAGCCGCGGCACCGGCACGGCCAGGATCTTCTCGTCCCCGCCCGCGTCGTCCTCCATCCTCAGCACGCCGATGGGTCGCACGTTGATCACGGCGCCCGGCACGATCGGCCGCGTGTTGGCCACCAGCACGTCGATGGGGTCGCCATCCTCTGAGAGCGTGTGCGGCACGAACCCGTAGTTGCCGGGATAGCGCATGGGCGTGTGCAGGAAGCGGTCCACCACCAGCGTGCCGGCCGCCTTGTCCATCTCGTACTTGATCGGCTCGCCGCCGATCGGCACCTCGACGATGACGTTCACGTCCTCGGGCGGGTTGATGCCGATGGCGATGGCGTCGATGCGCATGGGTCTGACCTCGGGCCTATCAATTGTCGAACAGGTCGGCGTGCGTGCCCGTGCGGGCAAGCCGCACCTCCGTGTCGGTAGCCTTGTAGATCAACAGCCAATCGGGCTGGATGTGGCACTCGCGCCAGCCCTTCCATTCCCCCTTCAAAGGATGATCACGCCGCGCCATCGGCACCTCTTCTCCGCGGCGCAAAGCGTCAACCACCGTTTCGAGAAGCGCGCGCTTGTAGCCGCGCCGCTCGACACGCTTGAGGTCCTTACTGAACGCACTCGCAAGCCGAAGGGCTTTCATGCCCGCCGCTGGTTGCGTCTCCTCGTGGCTTTGTCAAAGACATCGCCGGTCGCATCCGTGGAGACTTCGCCCTTGCCGGCGTCGAGCTCCTCCATGGCGGCGATCGTCTCGCGGTTGGGGATGCGCACCTCGAACGGCAGGCCCCGGCGCAGCACGATCTGGTGCAGCAGCATGGTCACGGCCTCGGTCGTGCTGACACCCACCTGTGCGAGCACCCTCTCGGCGCGGGCCTTGAGCTGCTTGTCCACTCTGGTGTTGATGTAAGCTTCCTTTGCCATGCCTTCAATGTAACACGCCCGTGTTGCAATTCAAGGCGTCAGGCCGCCTTGCGGGCCTTGATGCGCGCTTTGATCTGTGGCCCCGGTTGTGCGCTGGGCGACGCGCAGATCGTACTGGCTCTGCAGGCTGAGCCACATCTCCGCGCTCGTGCCGAAGTACTGGCTGAGACGCAAGGCCGTGTCGGCCGTAATTGCGCAGGTCCCCATGAGGATCGCGGCAATACGGCTCACCCGGGACATCGATCTCGCGAGCCAGCTGGTTCTGGCTGATAGCCAGCGGGTGCAGAAACTCCTCGAGCAGGATCTCGCCCGGAGGGATAGGGTCAAGAAGCTGAGCCATGACCGCCATCAAGGTAGGCCCAATTCTGTGGCCGCGCACCATATTCTTTTGTGCCGCGCGTTCCAAGCTGATCTAAGAAAACTTGCAGCGGGACGCGACAGACGCGCGATTCGGGCTCTGCGGCGTATTGAGGGCGCATGTCGTGCGCGACTTTCTATTCAGTGCGGCAATGACAGCAGCCCTCATCGGCATCCCGACCCTCGCCCACTGGATATGGACGGAACGCCGCCGCCCATTGGACGACAGCTATCATCGGGTTTTCCTCTACCTCGCCAAGTGGTTCGGAACGGTTTATGCGCTGTTTGCCGCAATCCTCTTGGTGATTGCGTCTGCTGACATGCTGCTTGGTTGGGGATTAGGCTATCCAGCGTGGTCGCTACTGTTCTGTACAGCAATGATTGCCGTCGGGCTGATTATCCGCTGGATGGCCGGACTCTGGCTGGCGAGTCCGCGCGGGTAGCCGCGATTTTGGGGTCAGGCCCGCAGGGCCCGACCCCGGCGACCCATCGCCCGCTAATTCCGGCTCTTGTCCACCAGCGCCCGTTCCTTGATCCAGGGCATCATGGCGCGC